>ERZ807291.537-NODE-537-length-64152-cov-8.974929_pt1 | contig 64152 bp, 59 predicted proteins | sample MGYA00521257_ERZ807291 | MGnify/ENA primary metagenome ERZ807291 (study PRJEB31413, sample SAMN03169783) | marine metagenome | biome: Marine; feature: Water; material: Subsurface seawater | place: North Sea | collected 2011-04-28 | depth 1 m m ... | reverse complement strand
CCCAATGGAACGCCCTTCCTGCGGCGTCGATACCGTCCTTTGTCTGGTGATCTGGTCGGGCTGAAGCGTTGCTGATCTTCCCCCTTTGCGAAAAAGCGCGATTTTCCGGCGGAATTCCGCCGCTACGTGCAGCGGTATCTCGATCATTTCGGAAAAAATTGCTGTCTGAAGCCAATGAAAGCGATCCGGAAAACCTTCTTAGCTCGACCTTCCTGTTGGCGGATGTCGGTAAGCTCTACCTGCTACTCGCCCGTGCGGTTGGACTGCTGAACTAGACGATTTGCCCGGCCGGTTTCGCGCCGCAGGTGGCGTGGTGCCAAACTCCGCTGGACAGTCCGCCCCCCGACATGGCAAAGCTCCGCTTGTGTACGCTCTGATATTTACAGTTTTCGTCGACATGGTCGGGTTCGGCATCGTGCTGCCGCTTTTGCCGCTTTATGCGCAGAAATTCGGCGCGTCGCCTGAAATCGTCACGCTGGTCGCTGTCAGCTATACGCTGGCCCAATCCATATTCGGACCGTTCTGGGGCTGGCTGAGTGACCGGATCGGGCGCAAACCGGTCCTGTTGTTCACCATTGGCGGCACGTTCTGTGCCTATTTCCTGCTCGCCTTCAGCTCGTCGCTCTGGATGTTGTTCATTGCGCGTTTCTTGGGTGGGGCCATGGCGGCCAATATGAGCGTCACCCACGCCCTGATCGCCGACGTGACGACGCCGGCAGAACGGACGCGGGCGATTGCCAGATTGTCGGGCGCCGCTGGGCTGGGCTTCGTCGCCGGTCCTGCTATCGGCGGATTGCTGGGGGGCAGCGATCCCGCAAATCCCGATTTCCTGTCGCCGTATCTTGCCGCCGCCGCATTTTCCGCCATTGCCTTTGTGCTGGCGATTATCCTGATCCGCGAAACGGTATCGGCTGAACAGAAATCACGCGCCCGCATGATGCCGGGATTGAGCAGCTGGATTGCGGTGTTTTCAAAGCCGCAGACCCGCCTGGTCCTGTGCCTGATGTTCTGCACCCCTTTTGTCTTCGCCGGGGTCGAGGTCATCATCGTGCTGTGGTCAGAGCGTGTCTGGGGCTGGGGCCCGCATCAGAACGGGCTATTCTATGCCTGGATGGGATTGTGCCACATGGTGCTGCAATGGTTCGTGGTCGGCGGGCTGGCGGTCCGGTTCGGTGAACGAAACCTGATTACGGCAGGGGCTATTTCGCTCGGCCTGGGCGTATTGTGGCTGCCGCTCGCCTCATCCGAGGTCGAACTTTATCTTGGCGCGCTGTTGATGATTTTTGGTACGTCGACGTCATCGGCATCGCTAAGCAGCATGCTGTCGCAATATGCCGATGCAGACAGCCGCGGACGCGTGTTAGGGGTCGGCCAGACATTCGGCGGATTCGGGCGTATCGGCGGCCCGGCGCTCGCCGGCGTGGCTTTTGCCGCCCTTGGTGTCCATTGGCCTTTCTATGTCGGGGCAATGGTGATGGTCGGAATGGCGATTTTTAGCCGTTTTATCATTGCCCGGCGGGCGACAGAGATATCCACCGGACATGCGGATGATCCTGGCCAAAAACCTTGACGTGAACGTCCCGGACGACTAAAACTCGCGCTTTCCGGACCTGTTAGGGTCTGTTTTACGTGTTTAATCAAGATTTTGCGGGAAGAGACCATGTCCAGAAGATGCTCCATGACGGGTAAAGGCGTATTGTCCGGCAACAATGTCAGCCATGCTCACAACAAGACCCGCCGCCGCTTCCTGCCGAATCTGCAGGTAACGTCGCTTTTGTCTGATGCCCTGGGCGAAGTCGTTCGTCTGCGCCTGTCCGCCCGTGCGATCCGCACGATCGAGCACAAGGGCGGGCTGGATGCCTATCTGATGGGGACCAGCGACACGAAGCTTCCTGAAGACGCTCTTTCGCTGAAGCGGAAGGTCAAGAAAGCAATGGCTGCCGCCTGACGGCCGCGCTACAGAATTTGAAAAAGGCCCGCTTTTAAAGCGGGCCTTTTTTGTATCCAGCTGTTTCAGATCCAAACCCTGTTTATGTCTGAACCCTGGGCGGCATGAACAGCAACAGTGCCTGGCCGATCAGGATTCCCAGGGCACCCGCTGCCAGGATCATGTTCATCGGGTTCGATGGATCACCCGCATTGAGGTTGCGAATGACCAGGAAGAGTTGGGCGGCCGCAACATGGGCACCGAGAAACCCAATACACAGGGCGGGATAGCGCAGCCACCAGCGGCGCGGGTCGGGCAATAGCATTATCAGCCCGACGAGCCCGATCGCCGTCCGTTGAGTGCGGCAATAGACACATTCGTGAACCAGTCCTGAAAGGTCGATCCACCAAGTGACGATACAGACCAGCACCGCCAGTGCGCCGAGGAGCCGCAGGTTGCGGGACAGGAAGCCGAGAAGGGCTGTCATGGCAGTGTTCATAGTCTGATTCTCATAATCCGATGAATGCAATTCAAGTTTGCACCCCTAGCGCAACCTATGACAAACTATTTCATCGAAGAATGCGAATAATTAACGGGAGAGTCACGAATGAGAAAAACAACCAAAACACTTATTGCCGGACTGCTGGCAGGGGCGGCACTTTCCGCGTCGGCCACCGTTGCTTCGGCTGCGATGAACTTCGAAGGAAAAACGATCAAGATCGTTATTCCGTATGGCCCGGGTGGTACATACGATAAATACGGCGTCGTTTTTGCCGCCTATCTCGGTAAATATATCCCCGGGAATCCCAATATTATCCTGCAGCATATGCCGGGTGCCGGCGGTGTGAAGGCGATGAACTGGGCTTATAATGTGATGCCCAAGGACGGGCTCAACATGATCGTGCCGTTGGATAACGGCGTGGTGAACCAGTTGATGCGGCCTGAAAAAATGCGCTTCGACATGCGTAATTTCTCATGGCTGGGCTCCAGCAACCAGACGAACGTCGTCATGGTTGTCCGCAGCGATGCCGGTGTTAAATCGATCGACGATATGAAGTCCAAGGAAGTTATCGCCAGCGCCACGGGGCAGGGGGCGACCGGTTTTCTGATGCCGAGCCTGGTCAACGGGCTACTGGCGACAAAGATCAAGGTCGTGACCGGCTATAAAGGTTCTTCCAAGGCGATCTTCGCCGTCGAGCGCGGCGAATCGCAGATGGCCGCCTATAACTGGCTGGCCTGGGCGTCTAAAGTGCCACACTGGTTCAAAGGTGAGAAACCTTTCGCCCGTGCCGTCGTGCAGATGGGCGTTTTCCGGGATCCTGACCTGCCGAAATCCGTTCCGATGATTTCCGAAATGGTGACGGACCCGCAGGATCAGAAAGCGGTCGACTTCATCAAGGTTCTAGGACTGTTGGGTCGTGGACTTACGCTGCCGCCGGGTGTTGATGCCGAGACGGTTGCGATATTACGAAGCGCCTATGACAAAATGAATGCCGACCCCGCGTTCAAGGCGGAGCTTACCAAGCGCAAGCTGCGGCTGATCCCGACCAGGGGTGAAGATATCCAGAAGCTGGTCAAAAGTGCTATCGACAACGCTTCTCCTGAAGTTGTTGCCCATGCGCGGAAGTTGATCTTTGGCGGCGACAGCTAGGCTCTCTTATAGAGGCGGCAGCAGTCGCTGAATAAAAAAAACCGGCCGGGTTTTTAAACCCGGCCGGTTCTTTTTTTGGCTAAAATTCTGACGCGAAATCACGCCATGTGCAGCAATCAGGCGGCGCGTTTCTTGCGACGGGACCGAGCACTGCCTGGCATCATATCGTCATCGAACAATTCGGCCAGCCGGTCCATCATAGTGCCACCAAGCTGTTCTGCATCCATGATCGTGACCGCGCGGTCGTAATAGCGCGTCACGTCGTGGCCGATACCGATCGCGGTAAGTTGCACGTCGGTATAGGATTCAAGCGTCTTAATGACTTCGCGCAGATGGCGTTCTAGATAGTTGCCGGGATTCACCGAAAGCGTCGAATCATCGACCGGTGCGCCATCCGAAATCACCATCAGGATTTTACGCTGTTCGGGCCGGTTGACCATCCGGCTATGGGCCCAGAGCAGCGCTTCGCCGTCGATGTTTTCCTTCAGCAAGCCTTCACGCAACATCAGGCCAAGCGCTTTGCGCGAGCGCCGCCAGGGGGCATCCGCCGATTTGTAGACGATGTGCCGCAGGTCGTTCAGGCGGCCGGGGTTTGTCGGTTTACCGTCGGCAAGCCAGCGTTCGCGTGCCTGGCCGCCTTTCCATGCCCGTGTGGTGAAGCCGAGAATTTCGACCTTCACACCACAGCGTTCCAGGGTTCGCGCCAGAATATCTGCGCTCATCGCGGCAACCGTGATTGGCCGGCCCCGCATGGAGCCTGAATTGTCGATCAGCAGCGTGACGACGGTATCGCGGAACTCGGTTTCTTTTTCGACCTTGTAGGACAGCGCATGCATGGGGTTCGTGACCACGCGCGATAGCCGGCCCGCATCGAGAATGCCTTCTTCAAGGTCGAATTCCCATGACCGCGATTGCTGCGCAAGCAGACGGCGCTGCAACCGGTTGGCCAGGCGACCGATAATGCCCTGAAGGTTGGCAAGCTGCTGGTCCAGATGATGACGCAGCCGTGCGAGTTCATCCGGGTCGCACAGCTCTTCAGCTTCGACGACCTCGTCATATTCAACCGTGTAGGGCTTGTACATCGGTTCACGCGAACCACCCGGTCCACTGCCATCGGGGCGCCGCTGGTTCTCGGATTGTTCGCCATCCTCGTCGCCGGTGCCGGGCATCATTTCTTCCTGGCCCTGCTCGGACATTGATTCGTCGCCGTCCTCGACATCCATTTCCTCCATCTCGGAGGACTCGGAGCCGCTCATTTCGGCGGATACGCCTTCCATATCTGCGTCTTCGGAATCTGCGTCCTCGGCGTCTTGTTCCTCGGCGTCTTCGCCCTGTTCGCCTTCCTGCTGTTCGGTCGCTTCGGACTGTTCATCAATCAGTTCGAGCTCGACCAGCAGATCGGTCAGGGCTGCGGCGTATGCTTCCTGGTCGTCGATGCAGTCAGCCAGCTTGTCGAAATCGGTATCAACCTTGTCGTTGACCCAGTCACGCCACAGGCTGACCAGCTGTTCGCCGCCTTCTGGCAGTTTCTCACCGGTCAGTTTTTCGCGCACCATTAACCCGATCGCTTCGGATAACGGCGCATCGTCGCGAACGTTCACACGGGTATAGCCGAACGCATCGCATTTTTCTTCCAACGCGGCTCGCAGGTTGGTGGCGACGCCCGCCATCATCCGCGAACCCAGCGCTTCGCAGCGGACACGTTCGAGCGATTCGAACACCGCACGGGCGTTCTCTCCCTGGGGCGCCCGTGTTGAGTGGACGTCTTCGTCGTGGAAGCGCAGGCGCAGGGCCATCGCATCTGCTTCGCCCCGCAATGCCGCGACTTCCGCTTCGGTGAAATCCCGCGATGGGACCGGCAGCCGCGCCTGGTTATCGACCAGACGTGCTTCCGAACCATAGACAAGCGTGATGTCATCACGCTCGGCGATGGCGCGCATGGCTGCCGCTGTTACACGACGAAACTCTTCTGCCGGCTGGTCGTCACTCATATGCGTCTTAAGCCGCCGACTGCGTTGCTTTCAGCTCCGGCAATTCGTCGCCGAAACAGCGTTGATAGTATTCCGCGACCGTCGTCCGTTCGAGTTCGTCGCACTTGTTCAGGAACGTCATGCGGAACGCGGTGGCCCGATCACCGAACAGTTCGGTATTCTCGGCCCAGGTGATGACGGTACGCGGAGACATAACGGTCGAGATGTCGCCTGCCATGAATCCGGCGCGCGACAGATCGGCAACGCGGACCATCGACGCGATTTCCTGACGGCCGGCATCGTCCTTGTCGAAAGACGGGCTTTTCGCCAGCACGATGGCAGTTTCCATTTCATGCGGCAGGTAGTTCAGCGTCGTTACAAGATTCCAGCGGTCGAGCTGGCCCTGGTTGATCTGCTGGGTGCCGTGATACAGCCCGGTCGTATCGCCAAGGCCGACCGTATTTGCGGTTGCCATCAGGCGGAATGCGGGATGCGGGCGCAGAACGCGGTTCTGGTCCAGCAGGGTCATTTTGCCGTCGCGTTCGAGCACACGCTGAATTACGAACATGACATCCGGCCGGCCGGCATCGTATTCGTCGAAGACGAGCGCGATCGGGCTTTGCAGCGCCCAGGGCAGAATGCCGTCGCGGAACTCGGTGATCTGCATACCGTCCTTGACGACGATTGCGTCCTTACCGATCAGATCGATACGGCTGATATGGCTGTCGAGGTTGATGCGGATACACGGCCAGTTCAGGCGGGCGGCGACCTGTTCGACATGGGTCGATTTGCCTGTGCCGTGGAAACCCTGGATCAATAGGCGGCGGTTATGCGCAAACGCTACAAGGATCGCGAGCGTGGTGTCGTGATCGAAACAATAGGTGTCGTCGAGATCCGGCACATGCTCGGTCTTTTTTGTGAAGGCCGGAACCTCCATATCGATATCAAGGTCGAAAACGTCGCGCGCGGATACCGTGGTATCCGGCAGGTCGATTTCACTGAGATCGGCGACAATATTTTGGGTCTTGGAAGCCATTCAACTCCGTTCCTTCAGCGTAAGCATAAAATAAAGCGAGCCGCGCTACGTCAGGCGCTCGCTGTCCTTAAGTGTCGTATAGGCATGATTGACTGATTTTAACCGGTCTTCTGCCCTCTTGTCGCCCCCGTTTGCGTCCGGATGCAACGTTTTTGCAAGAATTTTGTACCGTTGTTTTATATCGGCTTTGGAAATTGGTGCAACCAGCCCCAGAACGGACAGTGCTTCGCGCTCCGGACCGGTCAGGTTTTGCAACTGAACCCGGGCCTCCCGGTCGCGCCGGGGGTCGGTCGCACCCTCTCCCAGAAGGCTGAGCGGGTCGTGAAACGGTGCGCCGCTGGCGCCCGGGCGTGTCCCGAACGGCCAGGTTGGCCTTTGCCAGACGCTGTCTTTACGAATTTCAGCTTCGACCGCGGCTTCGTCCATATCGGCATAATAGTTCCAGGCCGCGTTGTATTCCCGAACATGTTCGAGGCAAAACCAGTAAAACCGGTTTAATTCCGTCCGCGAGCGCGGAGCGCGGAATTTCCCCGGTTCCTGACAGTCGGGATGGTCACAAGCGCTGATCTCCGACTCATTGGGCTTCTCTCTGCCTGAATTACCACCTGAACGACTTTTTGAAAGACCTTCTGACCCATCGGCGGATTCCGCCGTTGGACCCGTGCCGGACGGATCTTCCGGCATGGCCCCGATTTCGGCGGTGGAATGGTTCTTTTCAGACATCATACCAGTATGATCGCCCGAAATTGGCCGTGCAAGGACGTGCGTTTTGGTCCGTTACAGGGTATTTCCTGTTTCCATCGCACTTTTCCGGAGGACGCATCTGAATGTCTGTTGCGCAAAATATCGAACGCAAGCTGAACGAGGCGTTTGCCCCGTTGTCATTGCTGGTGATCGACGAATCCCATCTTCACGCCGGCCATGTCGGGGCGCGGCCCGAGGGAGAGACTCATTTCAGGGTCGAGGTCGTGTCGGCCGCCTTTGCCGATTGCAGCCGGGTCGACCGGCAACGCATGGTCTATGACACGCTTAGCGAAGAACTTGCAGGGCCGGTACACGCCCTTTCGGTGCTTGCTTCTCCGCCGTGAATTTCGGTTTTCTTGGATAATTGTTGTAATTGCGGGAGCGCCGGGGGTAACCTGAAGGCATCACAGAACTGTGTTTTTCGTTAACCGGATACGGTTATGATTGCTACTCTCAATGCGTGGTCGCACATGGTCGCCGCGGCGTTGATACAAAAGATGGGTGTTATAGTGGTTCAGACGTCTCCTCTCGTAACGCGCAACGTAACTGTCAGTGGTCGGCGGACCAGTGTCAGGCTTGAACCTGATCTGTGGGAGGCTCTCAACGAGATTGCCACACGCGAAGGCCGGTCAGTGCACCAGATTTGCGCAGATATAGAGCAAGCCAGAGGCAATACCCGCCTGACGTCATCCATGAGAACGTATATCGTCAATTATTTCCGGTCGGCTGCGAACCCCTCCTGAGGGACAGTTACGACAATCTTTGATCCGTCGGGTGCCGTTTGTCGGTCGTGCCGACAGCTGGATCAGTCTTTTCTATAAAATTCCGGGTGTTCTGTCCGGATCAGGTCGCCGTCGGCGGCCCAGACATGGCAGGTATTGACCGGCGGGCGGCCGATTTTCTGAGGTTCGCGCTGTTCGTCTGCCGCGTCGTTTTCGGGTGCTGATGCGGACCACCGGACAGTATGAAATGCGACGGTCGCGATTGGTTTCAGCATATCGACAAGATGTGCGCAGCCCAGGGCGCCGCCGAGATGTTCCCGAACCCGTCGGTTCCAGCCGGCCCCGATTTTTAATCCCTTGAGCTTCTGAAACGACGGCAGGATAGCCGGGCACAATGCGTAAGGGCCGGCATCGGTGACGGCCTCGACTTTCTGTATGATGAATTCCCCGTCGACTGTTAAACGTATCCACATGTCGTGCAGGGGTTCGCCCGGCACGACCTCGCCGCGAAAGCTGTTCAGAAACGGATAGGCCTTGATATCGGTGAGGTGCCCTTCGATATCCCACAATCCGTCGGCGCGACGGTAACTGCGGCATTCAATGGCGCGGGTGTGTATCGGGTCCCGTTCGACGGTGACTTCGCTTAGCGGCATGTCCGCTCCTTTCAGTGCTTACTGTTCCGGTTTCCGGCCGGGTCGTTCCAGACGTGGCTGGCGCGGATCGCTTATTCTGTGGTGTCTTCGGTGATGCCGTCGATCTTTGTCATCCGCACCGACGTGATCCGGTTGCGCTGTCGCCGCGCGATCTGGAACCGGAAGCCGTGAAAATGGAATATCTGGCCGACCTGCGGGATGACTTTTGATTCGTGGATAACCAGGCCGGCAATCGTGGCGGCTTCCTGGTCGGGCAGGTCCCATCCGAAACGGCGGTTCAGGTCACGCACTGTCACGCCACCGGCAATCAGGTAGGAACCATCGCGTTGCGGACGGACACCGATTGGGACGACGTCATGTTCGTCGGAAATATCGCCGACGATTTCTTCCAGAATATCTTCCAGCGTGACAACCCCCATCAGGGCACCGTATTCGTCGACGACAAGTGCAAAGTGCTCTCTCCGGCGGCGGAAGGCGTGAAGTTGATCCAGCAGGGTCGTGGATTCCGGAATGAACCAGGGGGGCGTGGCTATTTTGTCGAGGTCCAGCGCATCCAGGTCACCGGTATGGGCATGGACTTCGCGCAGCATCGCTTTCGCGTGCATGACGCCGATGATGTTGTCCGGCGTATCGCGCCACAGCGGAATACGGGTAAACGGGCTCTCCAGCGCTTCCTCGACAATCTTGCTGGTGGGCAGCGCTGAATCGATCATGAAGATGTCGCGCCGGTGATGCATGACCATTTCGACATCGACATCCGCGAGGTCGAGGATGCTGTGCAGCATCGCGCGTTCGTGCCGGGCCATCGCACCGCGGCCCCGATGCATTTCAATTGCGCCACGAAGTTCTTCGACCGTGGCGTTCCATTCCTGGGTGCTGTCGATTTTGACGCCGAATACGCGCTGTACGCCTCGGATGAGATATTGAATTGCCGACATCACCGGGCCCAGCAGGCGTACCAGTAACAGGAATGTCGGCGCGATGGTCAGCGCAAGCTTGTCGGAATGCCGGAACGCATATGTCTTGGGCAGAATTTCACCGAATATGAGCACCAACAGCGTCATGCCGATGGTCGCGTAGACCACGCCGGTTTCACCAAACAGACTGATGAGCACACTGGTCGCCAATGCCGAGGCGAGAATATTGACCAGATTGTTACCGAGCAGGATCGTGCCGATCATGTTGTCCTGATCGCTGCGCAGTCGGTTGACCAGCTTGGCCCGCTTGTCGCCCTTGGCTTCAAGCAGATGCATCCGCGGCCGGGATGCTGCTGTCAGCGCTGTTTCCGAACTGGAAAAGAAAGCGGATAGAACAAGAAGGACGGCGATGCCGCCGATCGTAGCAAGGGTTGCGATTTCCATCAGGGGGGAGAGTCCGCTCCGTTTATTTGTGAGGTTGCAGGGGTGTCGTCTGAGAGAGCAAAAACGGAATAATCGGCATCATGCTGCCACCGCCTGATCGAGCAGGCGCTCGACATCATCCAGATTGACGTCTCGTGCGACAAAGGCGTCACCGATGCCGCGGGCGAGAATAAACGTCACCTTGCCGTCCTGGACTTTTTTGTCATGGCCCATGTGACGGATCAGCGTGGCGGGATCCCATCGGCGATTCTGCGCGGTGGGGACGGTCATCGGCAGACCGGTCGCTGTATAGTGCCGGCGCACGCGCTCAACATCCGCCGCCGGACATAGATCCAGCATCGCGGAAAGTTCGAGGGCCATGATCATGCCGATCGCCACGGCTTCCCCGTGGAGCAGCTCTGCACCGAAACCTGTTTCCGCTTCCAGGGCGTGACCGAAAGTGTGGCCGAAGTTAAGCAATGCCCGAACGCCGTTTTCACGTTCATCTTCTGCAACGACTGCGGCCTTGGCAGCGCAGCTGGCACGGACCGCATAGGCGCGCGCATCTCCATCGCCGTCGAGTACCGCTGTGCCATTCTGCTCCAGCCAGCCGAAAAACCCGGGGTCGCGGATCAGGCCGTATTTAATGACCTCCGCGTAGCCTGCCAGTAATTCCCGGCGCGGTAATGTGTCGAGCACACCCGTATCAGCGATGACCAGTTTGGGCTGGTAGAAAGCACCCGCCAGGTTCTTGCCATGGCGCGTATTGATGCCGGTTTTGCCGCCAACCGAGCTGTCCACCTGAGCGAGCAGGGTGGTCGGAATCTGAACGAAATTTATGCCGCGCAGAATGATGCTCGCCGCAAAGCCGGTGAGGTCGCCGATAACGCCGCCGCCAAGGGCGATCAGCGTCGACGACCGTTCCGGTGATCCGTCGAGTACCGTGTTGACGACTTTTTCGACGGTCGCGAAGCTTTTAGAGCCTTCACCCGGCGGCAGCACAATGGTCTGTGCGTTAAGTCCCGCGGCCTGCAGTGATTTTTCGAGGGGCGCAAGATAGGTGGCTGCAACGGTCTCGTCTGTCACAATCCAGCATTTTCCGGTTCCCGTTGCTGCCCGAATCGCCGGGCCTGCTATCTCCAGAACGCCGGTGCCGACGGCGATATCATATGAGCGCTCGCCGAGGTCGAGCCGCAGGCTGTCTTGCGATCCGGTCATTCTGCGGCGGCCTCTGCCTGGCGCGGGTCATCAATGGTCTTCAGGGCGTCGATCACTTTTGCGACCGTGATGTCGGGTGATTCACTGCCGGACTCGACGGTAAGGTCGGCTTCGCCATAGGCGGGGTATCTTTCATCGATTAGTCGTTCCAGGATTTCCCGTTTGTTGCCGTTCTTGAGCAGCGGTCGGTTATTCCGACGGGATACCCTTTGCAGCAAAATGTCGATATCTGCCTTCAGCCAGATCGATATGCCCAGCCGCCGAACATTTTCCCGGGTCTCCGGGCTGGCGAATGCGCCGCCGCCGGTGGCCACCACGCGCGGTTCTCCTTCGAGCAGGCGCGCAATCACGCGACGTTCCCCGTCGCGGAAGGCCTGTTCGCCGTACTGGTTAAAGATTTCTTCAATCGTGCAGTCCGCCGCGGTTTCTATTTCGTCGTCTGCATCCACGAAACCCATACCCAGTTTCTTTGCAAGCCGGGTGCCGATACAGGTCTTGCCCGCCCCCATCAGTCCGACAAGAACGATGGATTTTTCCACAGGAACGGTTTTCGCAGAGTCTTTTTTCAATTTGCTTTGTGCAGACATCACATCAGGGCCGGAAAGGGACAACGGTATTCGCTGCTGGAACGATAAAACGGGCTCTCCTCCCGCGCTTGCCGAACGGGAGTGCCGAAAGCGACGTTGAAAGCTTTTCCGACAGCCGATAGACTGCCCCGAAATCGCCACAAATATCCATTACCTCCTGAATATACGACGAAATATCGTTCGTGTCGCCAGTTGTGTGGCTTACCCCGATGGGCCGGTTTTCGGCGATTGGGACTGGCGGCGAATCACAAAACGGGACAGGGTCGCGCCTGAATGAAAAAACTAGCATCCATCATCATTATTGGCGCTCTGATTGTCCTTGTCGGCGGCGGATTGTTTCTCGCAACGTGGGAAATACCCGTACCGGCGACGGAAATCGAAAGAACCATTCCGAATGACCGCTTCCCGCGCTAGGGATAAGGCGCTTTCCGGCGCCGCCGGAAAAGCCCCGCCCCGCACCTGGTCGATGGCGGCAGTTGCCGCGATATACACCGCGACAGTTCCAGCGATCGCCGGGTTGTGCGCTCTTGCCGTGTTTATACCCTCCATCGCGTCGGCTCAGCTTCAGTTGCGCCGCCCGACTCCTGTTATAGCCTCACCGTCGTCGACCGATGAACTGCCCGGGTCGGTCCAAGGTGGGACGGCTCAGGGTGGGACGGCGCAGGGCGTGACGCCGCCAAAAGAATCTGTCCCCTCCGTTCAGCCCCCTGCCGGGGTCACCGTGGCGCCGCGTCCGCTTGACGCTTCCGGGATCACGGTTAACCGGCTGGAGACCGTCGACCCTGATGCGATCGGATTGATTGGTGTTGACCAGGGCGCCTTCCCGCTGAATCTCTGGCAGGGTGCAGAGTGGTCCGTTGTCAGTGCATTGATGCCGCGGATGCCGGCGGGTCTGTCTTCGTCCACGCTGCGCGGGATGGCCCGGCAACTGCTCGTGTCCCAGGCGAGCGTGCCGGCCGGCAAACCGCTGGATGCCAGTTTCGTTGCATTGCGGATCGACCGTCTGCTCGCCATGGGTGATATCGGCAATGCGCTGGCGCTCCTGAAAATTACGCCGGATGAGCGCCGTGATGAATCACTCGCGCGTACCAGGATCGAAGCGCTGTTTTTCGATAATAATAATGCAGATGCCTGCAAGGCGGTGCGGCGTGCGATCCGCGGTTATTCCGGCCTGTACTGGTCTCAGGCGCAGGCTTTCTGTCTTGCGCTTTCGGGCGAGCACGCCCGTGCGTCGCTGATCGCCGACCTGCTGCGTGAACGTGAAAACGAAATTGAAAAAGTATTCTTCGCTGCCATCGACGCCCTCGCGGACGTCACCGGGGTCGAAAACCCGGCATTAACCGCGCCCTCAGCGCTGCACCTGTCGATGATGCGGGCTGCGGGGTTCCGGTTTCCATCGGAGATCGTGCAGACTGCCCGGGCGGCCGTTCTGCGTGCGGTTTCGCTTTCCCCCAACGCGACGCTGGACGTTCGTCTGATCGCGGCGGAAAAGGCGCATCGGATCGGTGCGCTCGATGATGAAGAGATTTTGCGCCTGTATTCGAGCATCCCGTTCAGCAAGGCGGAATTGTCCGGTCCTATTTCGGCCGCGGAGGAAAGCTGGACACCGCGGACCCGCGCATTGCTGATACGTGCAGCGGCGTCTCAGCCGGTGGCCCTGGCGAAGGCTGAAGTGTTGCGTCGCGCTTGGCAGCTTGGTCGGGAACGCGACGGCTATGCGGAGATCTCAGGCACCAGCATCCCTGTTATTGCGGAAATTGAGCCTGCGGCGGAATTATTATGGTTTGCCAGGGACGCGGCGCGGGTGCTGTTCGCGGCGGGGCGGACAGATCGGGCGCTTGGCTGGTATGCAATAGCCGCGGCCGATCGTGAACGTATCGAGGAGGCGCGTGATGCTGAGGCCGCGCTCTGGCCGCTCGCCGTTCTTGCGGACAGCCTGTCCGCCGACCGCGAATCCGGTGACGGAGAAAATCGCGGCGAGGGGGGCGACGTTGGCGTTTCTGCCGTTCAGGAAAATGTCGTCCCTATAGATGCCGCACGGGTTCGCAAATGGTTTGAGGCTCGCCGTCAGGTGGACGCACAGGCATTTCCCCGTCAGGCCGCGGCTTTCTATACCCTGCTGGAAGCGACGGGCAGAACTGTTCCTGCCGATTTGTGGCAATCATTGCTCGACCGTCCTTTCGCCGGTGAAGGTCAAAGCGGCCTGAACCCGGTCTGGACGCATAGTCTTGAGACGGCGTCGAGCGGCGCCCGGCTTGGCGAGACCGTTTTGCTCGCAACCGTCGGTGCGGGAGATGTCGGCGACAGGGAAAACGGAGGCCTCAGCCTCGCCGATGCCGCCCGTATAATTGTCGCATTGCGCCGGGTTGGGCTGGTATCCGAGGCACGCAGGCTTGCTGTGGAAACGGCGATGGCAGCGGGACTTTGACAACGACGAAGGAATTCCGGCACCTCGGCGCCTTTCTCGAAATGATGGTCGCTGAACGCGGCGCATCGAAAAATACCTATGATGCCTATCATCGCGACCTGAGCCGCTACCTGGAATTTGTCGGCAATGCCGGACAGGACGGAGAAACGGCGAGCCCGGAAACGGTGCGCGGTTTTCTGGCCGATCTTGCCGCGGACGGTCTTGCCGCCCGTACACAGGCGCGCAAACTGTCGGCCGTTCGCCAGTTCCATGGTTTCCTGTTGCTGGAAGGTTACCGTGCGGACGATCCCACTTCGACCGTTGATGCGCCGCGTTTGGGCCGGCCGCTGCCGAAGGTTCTGCAGTTCGAGGAAGTCGGGGCGTTGCTGGCAGCGGCGGCCGAAGTCGAGGGCTGGCGTGGTGCCCGGATGAGCGCGCTGCTTGAAATACTCTACGCAACGGGGCTGCGTGTCTCGGAACTGGTTGGTCTGCGCCTGTCGTCTCTGTCGCGGGACGGCCGGATCGTCACGGTGCGCGGCAAGGGCGGCAAGGAACGCCTTGTGCCTCTGGGCGAAGAGGCCCTTCGGGCTATCGAAAACTGGCTGCCGCTGCGCGCGGCCCTTCTGGGTAAAAAGAGCAGAACTGTGCCGTGGTTGTTCCCGTCTCGCGCCGCTGAGGGACACGTCACGCGGGACGGTTTCGCGAAACAACTGCGAGAAATTGCTCTCGCCGCCGGGCTGGACCCGACAAAGGTTTCACCGCATGTTCTCCGCCATGCTTTCGCCACGCATCTGCTTGCCAACGGCGCTGATTTGAGAAGCGTGCAGCAGATGCTTGGGCATTCGGATATTTCGACCACACAAATTTATACGCATGTGCTGGACCAGCGCCTCAAATCGCTGGTACAGGATGTGCATCCTCTGTCAGGTATACGGATCTGAAAATGGCTGAAACACGCGTACACGCTTTCCTCGATTTCGAAAAACCGATCGCTGAGCTCGAGGGCAAGATCGAAGAACTTCGCCATCTCAGCGACGATGGTGAGATCAGCATCGTTGATGAGGTGGAACGGCTGCAGACCCGGGTCGACCGCCAGCTCGACCAGACCTATTCAAAACTGTCCCCGTGGCAGAAGGTTCAGGTCGCCCGTCATCCGGGGCGTCCCCATTGCCTCGATTATGTGGGGGGATTGATAACCGAGTTTACCCCCCTTGCCGGTGATCGCGGTTATGCGGAAGACAACGCCATTATCGGCGGCCTCGGCCGGTTCGAAGGCCAGTCCGTCGTCGTTATCGGGCAGGAAAAAGGCCACGATACCGAATCCCGCGTGAAGCATAATTTCGGCATGGCCCGGCCCGAAGGGTATCGCAAGGCACAGCGCCTGATGCATCTGGCGGACCGCTTCGGCCTGCCGGTAATCACATTTGTCGATACTGCCGGCGCTTATCCCGGCATCGGGGCGGAAGAGCGCGGCCAGGCTCAGGCAATTGCCCGATCCATCGAAGTCTGTCTCGAATTGACTGTACCGATCGTCAGCCTTGTGATCGGCGAAGGCGGTTCGGGCGGGGCCATTGCGATCGCCGCGGCGAACCGCGTCCTGATGCTCGAACATTCCGTGTATTCGGTCATCTCGCCGGAAGGCTGTGCGTCTATTCTGTGGCGTGACGGCGGTCATGCGACCGATGCGGCAAATGCGCTGAAACTGACAGCGCAGGACTTGCTGGCTCTCGGTGTGATCGATGAAGTTATTCCGGAACCGCTTGGCGCCGCCCATCGTGACGGCGAGGCTGCGATTGCGGCAGCAGGTCAGGCTATCCGGAACAGCCTCGCCGGCCTTAAGGGACTCGATGGCGCTGCGCTTCGTCAGCAACGGCGCGACAAATTCCTTAAAATGGGTGACACGACAGGCCTCTAGGTACCGGAGCGCAGCCCGAAATTATATATCGACGGAGCCCCGGCCTCGGTGGCTCAGACCTTGCCGTGGCAGTGTTTGAACTTTTTGCCCGTTCCGCAGGGACAGGCCGCATTGCGTGGCACCTTGCCCCAGGTCTCCGGGGCACCGGGATCGACCCAGCGGCCGAGACCTTCATCGAGCACCCATCCGGGGGGGGCATCTGCGGGATCGGTCGCGGCTGACAGCACGTTTGAGCCTGCCGGCTGCATGACGGCTGCCGGGTGCATCCCCTGGCCGGCGTTATCTGCAAAGGCCGGGTCCGACCGCGTCTCGTGCATTTCCTGATTGGCGTATTCCGCCTGTTCCATCGCCGCCAGTTCGTCAGCATCGACCGACAGTTCCAGGTGGCACATGACCGAGGTGACGGTTTCGCGCAGGTTATTGAGCATTTCTTCGAACATGTCGAAGGCTTCACGCTTGTATTCGTTCAACGGGTCTTTCTGCCCATATGCACGCAAACCGATACCCTGGCGCAGGTGGTCGAGCGCCAGCAGGTGCTCTTTCCATGCCTGGTCGAGCAATTGCAGTAGCAGGCTTTTTTCCGCCATGCGCATCAGTTCGGTGCCGTAATTCGCCGTTTTGGCCGCCATCTTGCTGGCAGATTCCTTCATCAGGCGTTCGCGTATTTCCTCATCGGCGATGCCTTCTTCGGCCGCCCATTCCTTGACCGGGAGATCCAGTCCGAGAATCCGAACCGATTCTTCCTGAAGCGTGTCGGTATCCCACTGTTCTGCATAAGCTTTTTCCGGGATGCAGCGCGTAACCATGTCGTCGATCGCCTGTTCGCGCATTTCCACGACGGTTTCCGATACGTCTTCGGTGACCATCAGTTCCTTGCGCTGTTCGTAGATCACCTTGCGCTGGTCGTTCATCACGTCGTCGAACTTCAGCAGGTTTTTACGGATTTCGTAGTTCCGCTCTTCGACCTTTTTCTGGGCTTTTTCGAGCGCCTTGTTAATCCATGGGTGGATAATGGCTTCGCCTTCTTCGAGGCCCAGCTTGCGCAGCATTGTATCGATGCGTTCCGATCCGAAGATGCGCATCAGGTCGTCTTCAAGCGACAGGTAGAACTTGGATCGGCCGGGATCGCCCTGGCGTCCGGCGCGGCCGCGTAACTGGTTGTCGATGCGGCGCGCTTCGTGTCGTTCCGTACCGATGACGTATAGCCCACCGGCCTCCATGACGATTTTCTTTGCGGCAGCGGCCTCAGCCTGGATTTTCTTCGTCAGTTCGGCGCGTTTCGATTCGCGCTCCGCTTCCGGTAGGTCGGCGATCTGTTGTTCGATCTGCATGTCGACATTGCCGCCGAGCTGAATATCGGTACCGCGACCGGCCATGTTCGTCGCGATTGTAACCGCACGAGGCTGACCAGCCTGCGCTATAATGAAGGCTTCCTGTTCGTGGAAGCGCGCATTCAGTACGTGGTGGTCGATATTGTTCTTTTTAAGAATCTCGGAGAGCATTTCCGATTTTTCGATCGACACGGTGCCGACCAGGACCGGTTGGTCCTTTTTCTGGGCGTCGCGTATTTCGCCCATGATGGCCTGGTATTTTTCTTCCGTGGTCCGGTAGACCTCGTCGTCCTCATCAATGCGGACCTGGTCGACATTGGTGGGAATTTCAACGACTTCCAGACCATAAATTTCAGCGAATTCCCCTGCCTCGGTCATGGCCGTGCCTGTCATGCCCGCAAGTTTCGGGTAAAGCCGGAAATAGTTCTGGAACGTGATCGACGCCAGTGTCTGATTCTCGTTCTGGACAGTAACGCCTTCTTTCGCTTCCAATGCCTGATGCAGGCCTTCTGAAAAACGCCTTCCTTCCATCATGCGGCCGGTAAATTCGTCGATGATGATGATCCCGTCGTCTTTGACGATATAATCCGTGTCGCGCTGGAACAACATATGGGCCCGCAGCGCCTGCTGTACGTGATGCACCAGTGATACGTTGGTTATATCGTAGAGTGTTTCGCCGCCGAGCATGCCCATCTCGCCGAGGATTTCCTCGACGCGTTCGGTGCCGACTTCGGTCAGAACGACTGTCCGCTGTTTTTCATCTTTCTCGAAGTCAGCTTCGGTCAGCTTTGGGATGACCTGGTTGATTGATGCGTAAGTATCGGCAGCATCTTCGGCCGGGCCGGAAATGATCAGCGGTGTCCGGGCCTCGTCGATGAAGATGTTATCGACCTCATCGACGATGGCGAAGTGAAATTCGCGCTGGACCATTTCCTCGATACGGAAATTCATATTGTCGCGCAGATAGTCGAAACCGAATTCGTTATTGGTCCCGTAGGTAATGTCGCAGGCATAGGCCGCCTGGCGTTCGGCATTGTCGAGACCGTGGGTGATGCAGCCGATGGTCAGGCCGAGGAATTTGAATACCGCGCCCATCCAGTCGGCGTCGCGTGATGCGAGGTAGTCGTTGACGGTGACGACATGGACGCCCTTGCCGGTGATGGCGTTCAGGTAGACCGGGAGCGTCGAGACCAGCGTCTTGCCTTCACCGGTGCGCATTTCGGAAATCTTGCCCTGATGCAGAACCATACCGCCCAGCATCTGAACATCGTAATGCCGCTGGCCGAGTGTACGCTTCGCGCCTTCGCGGACGGTCGCAAAGGCTTCGATCAGCATATCGTCCAGGGATTCGCCATTTGTGTAGCGTTTCCGGAAATCTTCGGTACGTGCGCGGAGCTGGTCGTCGGACAGTTTTTCGATATCCGGTTCCAGCGCATTGATTTCAGCCACCATGCCCTGGAGTCTTTTGACCTCCCGATCATTGGCGCTGCCAAAAAAACGCTTCGCAATCGACTGTAACATTCTGATTCCTTGGTCCAACGAACCCGCCGGGGGCGGCGGGTGAAGCGGGCGGACAATATCATATATGGGAATTGCCGCACAGATATGCACCATCCGGGCGCAAGTCAATCGAAAGGGTACACAGATTGCTGGATTCCCGCGAAAAACGTGTTATTTCCAGTTCGTTACTGCGAATTCGGTGCGGGACCGGGTATTATGCCCGAAATAGAACAGGTGCGGCCTTTGTCAGAAATGAGGGTCGCACGAAGTACAAGGAAGCTACCATGAAATTATTGAGCCTCGCGGCTATAGGTGCCGCGACGATGATGTTTGCCTCCCCGGTGACCGCCCAGACTGACACCGCGACTGCAGCCAATACCGTGGTTGCCACTGTGAACGGCGTCAAAATTTTGCGCTCCGACGTTGAGGCCGCCCGCAGCCAGTTGCCTGAACAGTATCGAAAACTGCCGATGGACCAGCTTTATCAGCCAATCCTCAATCAGCTGATTCGCACGAAAGTTCTCTCGGCGCAGGCGCGGGCCGACAAGCTGCACGAGACAGAAGGATACAAGCGGCGCGTCGCTCTGATTGCGGAGCGCATGCTGGAAGAGGAGCTGCTCAAAAAGACGATTGACGAAAAGGTCACCGACGAGGCCTTGCAGGCGCGTTATGACAAGACATCCGGCAGTTTCCCCACCAAGGAGGAAATCCGGGCGCGTCATATTCTTGTGAAGACCGAGGCTGAGGCCGACGCCATTATCAAGGAACTGACCGGCGGTGCGGATTTCGCGAAACTGGCGGCCGAGAAATCGATTGGTCCGTCCAAGGCCAATGGCGGTGATCTGAATTATTTCAGCAAGGGCCAGATGGTTCCACCGTTCGAGGAAGCCGCTTTCGCCCTGGCGAAAGGCGAATTCACCAGGTCCGCCGTGAAGTCGCCCTTTGGCTGGCACGTCATCAAGCTGGAAGACAAACGCCAGTCCAAGCCGCCGAGCTTTGAAGAAAGCCGGGATCGTCTCAGTCAGGAACTATCCCAGGAATTTGCCGAGCAGTTGGTCAGAGGTCTGACCGAAAAAGCCAAGATCGAGCGTTTCGAAGCTGATGGGTCCGCCCCGCGCATGAAGCGTATCCAGCCGGCACCGCCTGCGCGCTAGACTGCGACACAGGCCTGGTTTTTACTCACTCCCGGGGGCACTTGCCGGGGGTGAGGTCCACCGGCGCGTGGCATTTCCACGTGGTCGCCTAATCCGTTAAAGTCTTCCGCATATCCACTGACGGAACGAAACATAAGATGGCAAAGATCTCGCCGCTGGCGCCCGCCGGCTTTCCCGATATTCCGGCTATTCCCGGCGTCCTGCTATCCGCAGGGTCCTGCGGGCTTCGTTACGAGGGGCGCAAAGACGTCCTGTTGGCGTCGCTCGATAAGGGCACCCAGGTCGCGGGCGTGTTCACGACGTCAAAGACGGCGGCGGCACCCGTGCATTGGTGCATGCGGTCGGCGAAGGCGGGCCGTGCGCGGGCATTGATCGTCAATGCCGGCAATGCCAATGCTTTCACCGGTCTGGCTGGTGAGAAATCCGTGCAGCGCACGGTGGACAAGGTAGCGTCGTTGCTCGACTGCCCCAAGTCCCAGGTATTCGTGGCGTCCACGGGGGTTATCGGTGAGACCCTGCCGGACGACCGTATCCGCAAGGCCCTCGGTGGGCTCCGGAAAAAGCTTCAGCCCGGCGATTGGCCCGGTGCCGCATCCGCGATCATGACAACCGATACCTTTGCCAAGGGTGCGTTTCGCACCGTCATGATCGGCGACACAGAGGTCACGATCGGGGGCATCGCCAAGGGTTCGGGCATGATTGCACCGGACATGGCGACCATGCTGTCCTTTATCTTTACCGATGCGAAAATTCCGGCCGCCGTGCTGCAGAAACTGGTCCGCCGCGGCGCTGACCGGTCGTTTAATGCCATCACCGTTGATGGCGACACATCGACGAGTGACACCGTTCTTCTGTTTGCCACCGGTGCTGCCAAGCATGCAAAGATCGCAAGCGCGGGCGATGCTAAGCTGCGGGCTTTCCGGGCAGCGCTTGAAGAGGTCATGGTCGACCTCGCCCACCAGATCGTGCGTGACGGGGAAGGTGCCAGCAAGTTCGTGACCGTAAATATTACCGGCGCGAAATCGGCGAAAGCCGCCCGGAGTATCGGGCTCACGATCGCCAATTCACCGCTGGTGAAAACGGCGATTGCCGGCGAAGACGCGAACTGGGGACGGATAGTGATGGCCGTCGGAAAGTCAGGCGAAGAAGCGGACCGCGACAAGTTGAAAATCAGCATCGGCGGTGTCGCGGTTGCCGAAAAGGGGATGGTCGTCGCAGGCTATGATGAAGCGCCGGTCGCAAAGCACATGAAGGGTCAGGAGATCGATATCGATGTCGATCTGCAGATCGGCCGGGGGGCGGCGACGGTCTGGACCTGCGACCTGACCCACGAATATATCTCCATCAACGCCGATTACCGGTCCTGACCGCTCGGCGCGCCGCGGACTAATCCATGTCAGACCTTCCAATCATTCTGGTCGCTGCCGTCGCCCTGTTCGACAGGGACGGGCGCGTGCTTATTGCCCGGCGGCCCGAAGGCAAATCCATGGCCGGTCTGTGGGAATTTCCCGGTGGTAAGGTGGAAGCCGGCGAGACACCGGAACAGGCGCTGATCCGCGAATTGCAGGAAGAGCTCGCCGTCGATACCGTCGAAAGTTGTCTCGCGCCGTTTACCTTCGCGTCGCACGCCTATGACGATTTTCACCTGCTGATGCCGCTTTATGTCTGCCGCAAGTGGGAGGGCAAGGTCACGCCGGTTGAAGGTCAGACCCTGAAATGGGTAATGCCCACGCAGTTAAAGGAATATCCCATGCCACCGGCGGACAAGCCGCTGATAGCCATGCTGCGGGATTGCCTGTGACCTGCATTTTTGTGCCGTGTGTTTGTTCGGTGCGCGTGTTACCGAATAATCATGTCATCTGAGTCCCAATCGCTCTCGACGATCATCCGCGCCAATCCGCGTGGATGGCTGATTGTCGCCTTTATGTTCAGCGCGCTCAGCCTTGTGTTTTCGGCACGGGCGGCTCTCGGCATGATCATGCCGACCTGGGAACAGGACCTTGGCTGGGATCGCACCTTTATTTCAACCGGCGGCTCCATCGTTCTGGTGTTCATGACGCTTGTTTCGCCGATGGCCGGCAACCTGCTGGACAAGGTAGGCCCGCGCCCGGTGGTGACGGCAGCACTTCTATGCGTCGGTGCCTCGCTTGCCGCCACGTCTGTGATGACTGAACAGTGGCAGTTTATTGTCCTGTTCTGCATCATCGGCGGCTTGGGCTACGGCTCGCTTGCCGCGCCCCAGGCATCGGCGACGATCGGCCAGATTTTTAATGAACATCGTGGCCTGGCGACGGGTATCGCAACGTCGGGTGCCTCTGGCGGGCTGTTGATCATCCTGCCGCTTCTCGCAGCATTGGTCGGCTGGATCGGCTGGCGCTACAGTTTTGCCGGGTTCGGGCTGCTGGTCATGGCGATGGCGCCGATTGCCTGGTTCCTGATTACGCCCGCCAGTCGGACGGCGAATGCCTCGGCCAGCGGCAACGCGGCGCCGCTGGGCGCGCGGCTACGGGTGATTGCGCGCAATACGACCTTCTGGCTCCTCTTCGTGGGCTTTATGATCTGCGGATTCACGACCACCGGCGTGATCGAGGTTCATCTGATCCCCTATGCGATCTCCTGCGGTTTCCCCAGGTTTGAAAGTGCGACGGCGCTGGGCGTGCTGTCGGCCTTCAACATGGCGGGTATGATTCTTGCCGGATATCTTGCCGACAAGGTGAACCGCCCGCTGCTGCTGGGCGCGATCTATTTTTTCAGGGCATTGAGCTTCCTGATCCTGATGAACATCACCGGCAACCCGGAAATGCTGTTCCTGTTTGCGATCATGTTCGGCATTTTCGATTATTCGACCATGCCGGTCCTCGCCAGTATCGTCGGCACGCATATCGGCGTTGGTATGATGGGGCTGACGCTCGGCCTGCTTTTCGCCGGTCATTCCGCGGGCGCGGCCGCGGGCGCATTCATGGGCGGGTATTTCTTCGATGCCTTCGCAAGCTATGAATGGGTCTGGATTGTGTCGATCGGACTGGCGCTGATAGCGGCTGTCATCAGCTGGATGATTCGTGAGACACGCAATACGGAGGAGGCGGGTACACCCGTCGCCGCCTGATCCAATGACCGGTATTGCCGAAACAAATATGAAGCGAGGCTGGATCGTCGTCGCAATCTGCTTCGTCGCAATGGCGTTGACGTTCGGGGCACGGTCGTCAGTCAGCATGGTGCTGCCGTTCTGGCAGTCGGAGCTAGGCTGGACGGCGGCGGAATCGTCCGCCGGTGCGTCCATTGTCCTGTTGATCATGGCGCTCGGCTCGCCCATTGCGGGCAACATCATGGACCGATACGGCGCAAGGCGGGTGATTGCGACCGGGTTGATTGCTTTGGCATTGGGGATCGGTGGTACGTCCTACGTATCGGACTCTCTGTACTACTATCTGTTTTTCGGCATCATCGGCGGCATTGGTTGGGCGTCCGTTTCGATCCCGCTGGTGACGGCGGCCGTATCCGGCTATTTCGTAAAATATCGCGGTCTTGCAATCGGGATAGCGGTGTCGGGCGCCACAGGCGGGCAATTGCCGGTGCTGTCATTGCTCGGCGTGTTAATTGCCACGCTGGGCTGGCGCGATGCCTATCAGATCCTGGCCGTCCTGCTCGCGAGCTTTGCCGCCCTTGTATATCTCCGGTTCAAGCCGCCATTGGCAAACCCGGACGATCCGGCGCAGACGACCGCCCCTGCCGTTGATGATACGCTGATCGAACGGCTTAAACTTCTTTTTGCCAATCGGACCTTCCTGTTGTTGCTTGCCGCGTTTTCGCTGTGTGGGTTTACGACAGCCGGTGTCATCGATGTCTATTTCATTCCCTACGCGATTTCCTGCGGTTTCACATTGATAGAGGGATCGGCGGCGTACGGGGTGCATGGTCTCGGGAATCTTGCCGGTGTCATCCTGTTTTCGTGGATGGCCGACCACGTGAACCGGCCCCGTCTTCTGGCCGGGATATTCTTTTTGCGGGCCTTTGCCTTTGTCCTGTTGATGTTCATTTCGACCGATATCAGCGTGATGTTTGTCTTCGCCGCTATCTTCGGCATTCTGAATTTCGGCACCTTCCCGGTGATCGCCAATATCGTCGTGACGCATATTGGTGTTCGTATCATCGGGCTCACCCTCGGCCTGCTGTTTGGCGGCCATTCGCTCGGGGCGGCGATCGGGGTTGTCAGCGGTGGCTGGATGTTCGATCTGACATCCCGGTATGAATGGGTGTGGTGGATTTCAGCCGGGCTTGCAGCGATGGCCGGGGTCTTTGCGATCCTGGTGAAGGAGAACCGTCCACCGCGCGAAGCGCCCGGCATTCCCGCGGCCGCCTGATTATCTTTTTGGCGATGCCTTGTCGCCGGTTGCCTGTTCTTCCGCGTCCAGCGCATCTGCCAGCCGAGTCGTTCCGCTGCCGGGCCGCAAGGGTTGTTGTTGTGTTTCGTGCGGTGCCCAGCCGGTCATCCAGATGATCTGGAACGTCGCCGGAATGCGGCCGTCGTCATCGGCATACAATTCCTGATACCGCGCAGCGGCGGCGAACAGCGTGTCGCGGCGCAGACCGGCGCGGCTCCGGGCGGCGACGGCATTGGCTTCACCCATGCCGCGCAGCTCGCGCATCAGGGCGAACATGTCCGAATAGGTGACGGTGATGGTATCGGTATCGATGACCGGCAGCGCAAACCCCGCGCGTTGCAACAGCGCGCCCGTATCGGCGACATCGGCCACGGGCGACGTATGCGGGCTGGTCCCGCCGGTGGTTTCGGCTTCGGCTTCCAGAAACGCGCGGCGCAATTCGATGAGGGTATCACCGCCGAGCATTGCGGCCAGGAAAAGCCCGTCCGGTTTGAGTGCCCGGCGGATCTGAACCAGCGCGCCCGGCAGGTCGTTGACCCAGTGAAGTGAAAGCGTCGAAGCGACGAGGTCGAAGGTGTTTTCCCCGAAGGGCAGGAATTCCTCGTCCGCCGATACCCGCAGGCCGCCCGGCATTTGTCTCAGCAAGTTGCCGGACAGGTCGGCCGTTACAAGCGTGTCAGGCGCCGGGTGGAGGGTTGTCGTGCCGTGACCGCCACCGATATCAAGGGCTGTCGAGAAGGTTCGTTTCACGTCGTGCAGGCGGTCTGCCAACTGGTCGGCAATTTCCCTGTGCAGAAAATCATGATCGGCGAATGTCGATGCCGCCCGGTCGCGATGGCGCCGGACGGTCTGTCGGTCGAACAGGGTGATGTCGTTGGTCATGGCGCAAACATAAGCCGCTTTGTTTCGGCCAGATACCCCGCGTGCTAACGTTTCGCCATGGTCTGGCCTGTCCATATTTCCGACACCGTACCCGCGGTCATTCGCGGCACAGTTCGCCGCGCGGTCGATATTGTCCTGCCGCCCCGATGTCTCGGCTGTGGTGCGCTGGTCGGTGAACCCGGCGCGGTGTGTCCATCCTGCTGGAGCGGGATCGATTTTATCACCGCCCCGATGTGCCACTGTTGTGGTCTGCCGTTTGATTATGACGAAGGCCCGGGTGCCATCTGTGGCGATTGTGCCCGCAGGCCGCCTCTATACGGTCATGCGCGGTCTGCGATGATCTACAACGATGCAAGCAGGCGTCTGGTGCTGGCATTCAAGCATTCCGACCGTACCGATGCGGCGCCTGCCTGGGGCCATTGGTTGTTCCGCGCGGGGAGCGACCTGCTGGCGGCGGCGGATATCCTCGTGCCGGTGCCGTTGCACCGCCGCCGGCTGATTGCTCGGCGGTACAACCAGGCCGCGCTGATGGCGCAGGCGCTGGGGCAGCAATCGGGTTTACCCGTGGCAGTCGATGCGTTGCGGCGGACCCGTGCCACACCAAGCCAGGGCCGGATGAACCGGTCCCAGCGCGAACGTAACGTCGCGGGTGCCTTCGCGGTGCGCGACGGCAGGCTGGATGATGTCAGGGGGGCGCGCATCCTGCTGGTGGATGACGTGATGACCACGGGGGCGACGCTGACCGCCTGTATCCGCCCCCTGTTGCGGGCCGGTGCCCTGAATGTTGATGTTCTAACACTCGCCCGCGTGAGCCGAACCGGGTAGAAAGCCCGCTACGGAAATCTTTCCAACAGGGAACTTCAATAATGCCGGTTGAGGCCTGGGCGCTCGCCCTCGGCTCTGCAGCGCTGTTCGGTCTTGGTCTGGTGGTCACCCAGTTCGGTCTGCGCGAGATGAAACCCGCACTGGGGGCGATCTTCAGTATGCCGACGGCCGCGCTTGTGTTCTGGAGCAGCGCGCCGTTTCTGGCCGATTTCAGCGGGTGGGATGTGGACGCCGTGCTGCTGTTTGCCGTTGTCGGCATTTTCTTTCCGGGCATGATTACGCTGCTGACCTTTGAGGCCAACCGGCTGATGGGGCCTTATGTGTCGGGGGCGATTGGCAATCTGGCACCGTTATTTGCCGTTGTTGCGGCGCTGGTTGTCCTCGGTGAAGCATTGGACATTCTGCAGTGGCTAGCGGTTGCGGCGATCCTGGGCGGGGTCACCAGTATGTCGCTTCGCCGACAATGGGAGGGTGGTTCCTGGCGGCGTTGGGTAATCGCGCTGCCATTGGGGGCGGCGTTGTGCCGGGGGCTCGGGCCGCCGGCATTGAAAATAGGGCTCGGCTGGTGGCCGAATCCGTTTGTTGCGGTGCTTATCTGTTACGCGATGTCGGCATCGGTCGCGATTGCCGTCGGGCTCTGGCGGACGCGGGGTAGCCCCCGCATTATTACCCGGAAGGGTGTCCTTGCCTTTGCCTGTGTCGGCTTGTGCAACGGATTTGCGGTGATGTGCTGGATGCAGTCGCTGGCGCTCGGGCCGGTATCGCTCACCTCGCCGGTCGTTGCATCCTATCCGGTCTTTACGCTGGTCTTCGGCGCAATCCTGCTGCGGCGCACGAAGATCGACCGCAACCAGGGGCTAGGCGTCCTGCTGACGGTCGTGGGGGTTATGCTGCTCACGGCCGGCTAGGCCCGGCATTCAATTCAGCGGCGACGGGTGTGCCGGTTTCCTGCAACATCCGTCTGCGCATTTCCAGAATGTCGACGGTGGTCGTTGCAAAATCGATCAGGTTGTTTCTTTCGAACCCGTGAAAGCTTGTTCGTGGTTTCATGTCGATGATGCAAAACGTGCCGAGGCGATAGTTGTCGGGCGAAATCAGCGGGGCGCCGGCGTAGAAGCGGATGCCAAGCTCGCCGGTGACAAGGGGGTTGTCCTTGAACCGGTCGTCGAGTGTCGCATCCAGAACGACAAGGGGCTCGTTTTCCATGATGGCATAGGTGCAGAATGCCTGATCCCGGGGTGTTTGATCTGCGTCGAGCCCATGGGAAGACTTGAACCATTGCCGGTCCTTGTCGACCAGCGATACCAGGGCGATCGGTACGGCGAACAATCTGGCAGCAAGACGCGTTATCGCATCGAAGGAGTCTTCATCGGGAGTGTCGAGTACCTCGAACGCGTGCAGGTTTTTTATTCTGGCGTCGTCATCGCTCGGTATAGGGATCATAACCTTGGGGCCCTGGGATATGTGAGGGCAGGGACGGTAACGGCTATATCTTAATCAAAGGTGTGTATCGTCGACCGGTGGTTATTTGCCGCTTAGGGCTGACAAACGGGTCTCAGGCCCACATATTACGATCAACACAGGTTTCAACTCAAAGGATAGCCGCCGTGGCACAAGTCGAAATTTACTCCAGTATGTTCTGTCCGTTCTGCACGCGCGCGAAGCACCTGCTGACGCAAAAAGGCATTGAATTCATAGAGATAGATGTGGATACCAGCCCCGGTCGACGCAATGAAATGCTACAGCGCGCCAATGGGCAACACACCGTGCCGCAGATCTTTATCGATGATGCGCATGTCGGCGGCTCCGACGACCTCGCTGCCCTGGAGCGTGCCGGCAAGCTGGACGGGATGCTCGGTCTCGGTTGATGACCGGGGAACCTGACATCCGCTTCAGGGTTCGGTATGTCCTCTAGCTTCCGGCTGGCCTGTGTTCAGGTTAATGCCGGGACTGAAATTGACCCCAACGTGGAAATCGCCACCATCCTGGTCCGCCGGGCTGCTGAGCAGGGGGCGGATTTTATCTCCCTGCCCGAATGCGTAGCCCTTCTGGAACCGGATCGGGATGCGTTGTTTCGTAAATCCGCGGCAGAAGCCGATCATGCGGCGCTGCACGCGTTCAGGGCGCTCGCACGGGAACTCGGGCTCTGGCTTCATGTCGGCTCGCTTGCGGTGTTGTCCGAAGACGGGCGTATCGCCAACCGGACCTTTCTGATCGGCCCGACGGGTGAGGTGACGGCAAAGTACGACAAGATTCATATGTTCGATGTCGACCTCGCAGGCGGCGAATCCTATCGTGAATCAAATACCTATCAGCCGGGCAAACAGGCGGTGATTGCTGATCTGCCATGGGGACGTGCCGGGTTGACGATATGCTACGACGTTCGTTTTCCGGCCCTGTACAATCACCTCGCCGGTGCCGGTGCTGATTTTATCGGTGTGCCGTCCGCCTTTACACGCAAGACCGGGCGGGCGCATTGGCACGTATTGCTGCGGGCACGGGCGATCGAGACCGGTTGCTGGGTATTTGCCGCCGCCCAGTGCGGCGATCACGCTGCCGGGCGTCAGACATATGGCCATTCCCTGATTGTGGACCCGTGGGGTGAAATCGTCGCCGAGGCGGACGAGATGCCGGGCATCGTCATTGCCGATATCGATCCGGCCCGGGTCTTCGAAGCACGCGGGTCTGTGCCGTCATTGACCAACGCACGGGATTACCGCCCGGTGGATGGGGTCAGGCCCTCGGTGGAATAGCGGGCATCTCCGTTTCCGTTTTGATGGCCGCAATACGCTGGACGATTGCGGGAGCGGGGTTGTCGGTTCGTCCCGCTTCGTAGGCAATCACAACCAACTTTCCAGCGACTGCCTCTAGCAGTTCTCCGTCATGCAACAGAAAGTCCGGGTTGCGCGGGCGGCCAAGGTGTTCGTTTCCGATTGCGAAGGTTTCGTATATCAGCACGCCGCCCGGGTTCAGGCTGTCGATCAGGATCGGAAAAAGTGGCCGGTACAGGTAATTCGTCACGACGACGCCGTCGAACAGGCGGCCGGGCAACGGCCAGGGTGTGCCGTCCTCCAGGTCTGCGCCGATAGCTTCGATACCCCGACGGGGTATCAGGCGCGATATATCTATGTCGATGGCCGTTACCTTGTGGCCAGTGGCCGCGAACATGTTCGAATGACGACCTGTGCCGCAGGCGATATCAAGGACGGTCCCGCCGGGCGCTATCAGCGTGGCACAGCGTTCAACCCAGGGAGATGGGGGCGGAAGAGAGGATGCGGCTGTCATGAATTTTGATAACTTATTGTAATATTTAGCCAAAATAGAACTTGGCAAACGCGGAATCTACCTTAATTTCATGGGCATGATTGTATTCGACGTAAGTTGCAGCAACGACCACGTTTTCGAAGGCTGGTTCCGGGATTCCGACTCGTTCGGCGAACAGGTTGAGGCCGGCGCCGTCACCTGTCCGGTCTGTGGCGATACCAAGGTACGCAAGGCGCTGATGGCACCTGCCGTTTCCGGTACCCGCAAGGGCAAGGACGATGCTCCACCGGCTGCCCCGCAGGCCGTCGGCGCCCCGAACGCCGCGATAGATGCATCTGACGGCAAGCTTGCCGAATTCGTCGAAGCGCTGCACGAATTCAAAAAGCATGTCGAAGAAAACAGCGACTATGTCGGGGATACGTTCCCGGAAGAGGCGCGCAAGATCCATTACGGTGAGACCGAGGCGAGGTCCATCTATGGCGAAGCGACGCCGGAAGAGGCCGAGGAACTCGTTGACGAAGGCGTCGACTTTCACCGCATCCCCTGGACCGGCAAGACGGACGCCTGATGTCTCCGCCGTGCCGGTGACCCGTCATTGCGCCCTGAGAGACTGATCGTTGCCAATCAGGATAAACAATCGCGAGGCACGGCGGCTCTGGCTCGATGCGCAGGGATTGGCGACGCCCCCTGTCGGAGAACCGGACATCCTGCCGATCGTGCGCAAGCTCGGATTTGTCCAGCTCGATACGATCCGCGTCGTCTCGCGTGCCCACCATCACATCATCTGGTCGCGTAACCAGCATTACCGCGAACCGATGCTGAACCGATTGTTGGCCGAAGAGCGCGGCCTGTTTGAGCATTTCACACATGATGCGTCGGTTCTGCCCATGGAATTCTATCCCATGTGGCAACGCCAGTTCCGCAGGTTGAAGACCAAGAGGGAACGTTCCAAGTATTTTTCCTCCGTGCCCGGCGCGGCCGAGCGCGAGGCGATCCGCAAACGTATTACTGATGAAGGGCCGCTATCGACCCATGCGTTCGACACGAAAGTCGAGGAGCGCGGCAAGATGTGGGCGCGCCCGCCGCACAAGCTCGCGCTCGATTACATGTGGTATGCGGGAGAGCTGGCGACATCGCACCGGGTCAATTTCAACAAGTATTATGATCTGTCCGAACGCGTCATTCCGGCGGACCTTCTCGGACATGACCCGGCCGACGTGGCCCAGATAGACTGGTTATGCGGCGCGGCGCTCGACCGTCTGGGATTTGCCACGCCGGGCGAGATTCAACGTTTCTGGGAAGCCGTGGACGCCGCGGAGGTAAAGACCTGGCTCGGCCGCGCTGGACCTTTGGTCGAGCCCGTCGAGGTCCAGGCGGCGGACGGGTCGTGGAGCAACGGGTTTGCGCCCGCCGATATCGGCAGACGTCTGGCGGCAATTGAGCCACCGACATCGCGGTTGCGAATTCTGAATCCGTTCGATCCCGTTATCCGTGACCGGGCCCGTCTGAAGCGCCTCTTCGGGTTTGAGTACCGGGTGGAAATGTTCGTTCCTGCCGCAAAACGCGAGTGGGGATATTATGTGTATCCGCTTCTCGAAGGCGACCGGTTCGTCGGGCGAATGGAGGTAAAGGGCGACAGGGCCAGCGGCACGCTGAACGTTCTGGCTTTCTGGCCTGAACCGGGGGTGAAATGGTCCGCGTCACGCTGGAAGAAGCTCGATGCCGAACTTGCCCGGTTCGCCCGCCTCGCCGACGCCCGGACGGTCACATGGATTTGTGGCAGGCCCGCTGCCGCCGGATAGAACCGCCTATTTCGTGCCGAACAGAATGTAGTTAACCGACACGTCGCCACTGACACGCCATTCATCGCTCAACGGGTTGAACGACAGGCCGGATATATCCGAAACATCGACACCGTTGCGGCGCAGGCCCCGGGACAGTTCCGACGGGCGGACGAATTTTTTCCAGTCATGGGTGCCGCGCGGCAGCCAGCGCATAACGTATTCGGCACCGACAATGCCGAACATGAAAGCCTTGGGCGTGCGGTTGAGGGTGGCCAGGATCATCGCGCCGCCATCGCGTACCAGTGCCGTACAGGAATCGAGAAAAAGATCGACGTCGGCCACATGTTCGACGACTTCCAGCGACAGGACGATATCGAAGGTTTCACCGGCGGCCATCAGGTCTTCGGCAGTAGAGCAGCGGTAATCGATCTCTACGTCGCTCCGCGCAGCATGTGCACGGGCGGTGCCGATATTTTTCTCTGACGCGTCGATTCCGGTGACGATTGCACCCATCCGTGCCAGAGGCTCGGAGAGCAGCCCGCCACCGCAGCCGACATCCAGCAGCGTCAGCCCGTCAAGCGGGGTCAGGGAGCGGGGGTCGCGGTCGAAATGGGCGCATAGCCGGTCCCGGATGTAGCCGAGACGTATCGGGTTGAACTTGTGCAGCGGTCGGAACTTGCCCGTCGGGTCCCACCATTCATCCGCCATCGCAGAAAAGCGGGCGACTTCATCGGCATCTATGGTTGTTTGCGCTGTCTGCACTCTCTGTGCCTCTGCTGAGGATAACGGTTGCCTAAGGGGTTACGCATACTTGCCTGAAAAGGTTCATCCGAGTATGTATGCGCCCGCGCTGCGGGGGCAAGCAAGTCCGTTTCCGGTCTTTTACGCAACTGACCTGAAGAAGCCCAGAATACGGTCCATTGGTCGGGTCGACCGGGACAGATAAAACACGCAGCGCAGTAGCAGTTTGAGGAACCGTAATGGCACGTATCGTGCAAAAATACGGCGGCACGTCCGTCGCCGATATAGACCGTATCAAGGCCGTGGCGCAGCGCGTCAAACGTGCAGTCGATGCCGGTGACGAGGTTGCCGTGGTGGTTTCCGCCATGTCGGGCACCACCAACCAGCTGGTTGAGTGGACGCGCGCCGTATCGCCCATGCATGACGCCCGCGAATACGATGTCGTCGTTTCCGCAGGCGAGCAGATCACCGTTGGCCTGATGGCGATGGCATTGCAGGATATCGGTGTCGATGCGCGCTCATGGCTGGGCTGGCAGATTCCGATGGTGACGGACGATATGCACAGCCGGGCCCGTATACAGGATGTCAAAGCGGACGAAATCGTGCGCCGGCTGGGGCTTGGCCAGGTTGCGGTCATGGCGGGTTTTCAGGGTATCGCATCGGATAACCGCATCACGACGCTCGGTCGTGGTGGGTCGGATACATCGGCTGTCGCACTCGCAGCGGCGATCAAGGCGGACAGATGTGATATCTATACCGATGTAGACGGCATCTATACGAGCGATCCGCGTATCGTCACCCGGGCGAGAAAGCTTGATAAGATTACGTATGAGGAAATGCTGGAAATGGCGTCATTGGGCGCCAAGGTGTTGCAGACACGTTCGGTTGAACTTGCCATGAACCACCGGGTCCGGCTGCAGGTGCTGTCCAGTTTTGAGGACGCTCCCGGAACACTAGTCGTCGATGAGGAAGAAATCGTGGAACAGGAAATCGTCAGCGGTATCGCGCATAGCGGCAACGAAGCGAAAATCACGCTTGTCCGGGTGCCGGACAACCCCGGCATCGCCGCCGCTATCTTCGGCCCGCTATCGGAGGCCAGCATCAATGTCGACATGATCGTTCAGAACGTGTCCGAAGACGGGAATGCGACCGACCTGACCTTCACGGTGCCGAAAGACGATCTGGCGCGGACGATGGAAGTGCTCGAAGCGGCCCAACAAACGCTCGGCTTCGAGCGCGTGGTCGGCGACCCCGACGTGGTCAAGATTTCCGTCGTTGGTGTCGGTATGCGCAGCCATGCCGGTGTCGCCATGCGCATGTTTCAGGCGCTGGCAGACAAGGGAATCAATATCCAGGTGATATCCACCTCGGAAATAAAAATCAGTGTCCTTGTATCGGATGCCTATACAGAACTCGCGCTGCGGTCTCTGCATACGGCGTACGGGCTGGATGCGGAATAGAAACGGACAGAAATAATGGACACGATCGCACCTGCCGCACAGCTGGACGACCTGTGGAAACGGGGCCGGGATTTTCTCGGCACCGATTACGCGATTCTGGCTGGCGCCATGACGTGGGTGTCCGAACGTAACCTGGTATCGGCGCTGTCGAATGGCGGTGGATTCGGCGTTATTGCCTGTGGCGCGATGACGCCTGAACTACTGGATGCGGAGATTACCGCGACCGCGGCGCTGACCGACAAACCGTTCGGCGTGAACCTGATCACAATGCATCCCGAGCTGGATCAGCTGATCGATATCTGCCTGCAGCATAATGTTGGCCATATTATTCTGGCCGGCGGCCTGCCCGGTGGGCCGGCCATTGCACGGGCGAAAGACGGTGGCGCCAAGGTCGTCTGTTTCGCACCGACCCTGGCGCTGGCCAAACGTCTGATCCGTCAGGGCGCCGATGCCCTGGTGATCGAGGGGGCCGAAGCGGGGGGGCATATCGGTCCCGTTGCGACCAGTGTATTGGCGCAGGAAATTCTGCCGCATATTCATGATGTCCCGGTGTTTATCGCCGGTGGGATCGCGCTTGGCGATGCGGTCGTGGGGTATCTGGAAATGGGCGCGTCCGGGTGCCAGCTGGGCACGCGGTTTGTCTGCGCCGAAGAATCCATCGCGCATGAAAAATTCAAGAAGGCGTTTATCCGGGCATCGGCACGCGATGCCATGCCCTCGGTACAGCTTGATCCGGAATTTCCGGTGATACCCGTCCGGGCGCTTCAGAACGATGCGACACGTGAATTCCAGGAAACCCAACGCGACGTAATCGATTCTTTCCGTCGCGGCGAGCTCGACCAGACAGCTGCCCAGTTGAAGATTGAACATTATTGGGCGGGGGCGCTGCGCCGTGCGGTTGTCGATGGAGATGTCGAGGCCGGTTCGCTGATGGCCGGTCAAAGTGTCGGGATGGTCAAGTCCATCCAGCCGGCTGCTGAAATTCTGGAAGAGCTGGTCGATCAGGCGCTTGCCGCGCTCGAGGGCAGGGGTCGGGCAAGGGTCGCGGGATAGTGGACGGTAGCTCCAATACAGGACACCGCACGGCGCTGCGCCGTCTCCGCCAGGTCATGGCGGGGACAGGGTCCGCACAGGACCGACTGAATGAAATCGTCAAAATCGTCGCGGCGGAAATGGCGGCCGAAGTGTGCTCGATCTATGTGCAGCGCGCGGGTGATATCCTTGAACTGTTCGCGACGCAGGGGCTCAACCCGGATTCCGTCCATGTGACCCGACTGCAGCTGGGTGAAGGTCTGGTTGGCACGGTCGCATTGACCGCGGAGCCGCTGAACCTGCCGGATGCACAGGCACATCCCAATTTCAGCTACCGTCCGGAAACGGGCGAAGAGGTATTCGCATCGCTTCTCGGCGTTCCTGTGATCCGGGGCGGTCGGGTGCGTGGCGTTCTGGTCATTCAGAACGGCGACAAGCGCACCTATGCCGACGAAGAGGAAGAAGCGCTTCAGATCATCGCGGTTGTCATTGCCGAAATCATTGCATCGGGCAACCTCGTCACTGCTGACGAAAAAGCGCAGCTGGGCGGCGGGCGGTCCTTCCGGTCGTCGCGTCATGCGGGTCTGGCGATCAATAGCGGCCTGGCGGTCGGGCAGGCGGTGCTCCACACGCCGAATGTCAGCATCCGCCAGATGTTCGCCGATGATACGGAAACTGAACATGAACGTCTGCGCGAATCGATGGCCACGATGCACGCCGCTATCGACGAGCTTCTGGCATCGTCGCGTCTGCGTGCCGATGGCGAACATCGTGATGTGCTCGATTCCTATCGTCGGTTTGCCGAGGATCGTGGCTGGTTGCGCCGTATCCGGGAAGGTATCGATAGCGGGCTGACCGCGGACGCGGCCGTTCAGCAGGTGCGCGAAGACACGGTCGCGCGGATGCGCAGCGTCAGTGACCCGTACCTGCGAGAACGTCTGAGTGATCTTGAAGATGTGGCCATTCGCCTGATGCAGCATCTCGGCGGCGGCGTCGAACAACATGATCTGCCGGATGATATTGTACTGGTGGCTCGTAACCTCGGCCCGGCAGAACTGCTGGACTACGACACAACGCGGGTGCGCGCCCTGGTTACCGAGGAGGGCGGTGCGACATCTCACGTGTCGATCATTGCCCGGGCGCTGGGGATACCGGTTGTCGCAAAAATCGATGGGCTGATGAAAAGTGTCGACCCCGGTGATCCCATCATTGTCGATGGTGATAACGGTCAGATATTCGTGCGCCCGACCGAGAGCGTCCAGACAATCCTGACTGATACCATCAAGGCGCGTGAACAGCGCCGGAGCCTCTATGCCTCGATGCGCGGAATAAAAACCGTTACGCGCAATGGCGTACCGATATCGCTCAATATCAATTGCGGGATGCTCGCCGACATGCAGTGGCTGAGCGAGACTGGCGCGGATAGTGTCGGTCTGTTTCGGACGGAAATCCCTTTCATGGTGCGGTCAACTTTCCCTGATCTCGAACAACAGACGCGTATATACAGTGAGGTGCTCGCGCAGGCCGACGGTAAACCGGTTCAGTTCCGTACACTTGATATCGGCGGCGACAAGCAGCTTCCCTATCTGCAGGACGACAAGGATGAAAACCCGGCACTCGGCTGGCGGTCGATCCGGGTCGGGCTGGATCGGCCGGGTATGCTGCGCCAGCAGTTGCGCGCCATGCTGCGCGCCGCATCGGGCCAGGACCTGCATGTCATGTTTCCGATGATCGCCGAGGTTGCCGAGTTCAGGACTGCGGTGAATGTCCTTCATATGGAGCGAGACCGGATCGACCGGCTGAGTACCGAGGGTGTTGCACCGCCGACGAATATCCGGGTCGGCGCGATGCTGGAAGTGCCGGGACTGATCTGGCAGTTGGATGCGCTATTGCCGCATCTCGATTTTCTGTCGATCGGCAGCAATGATCTGTTCCAGTTCCTGTTCGCCATTGACCGTGGAAATCCGCGGGTTTCCGACCGGTATGATGTTCTGTCACCGGCGCTATTATCGGCCGTGCGTGATATCCTTCGGAAATGTGATGGAGCCGGCGTGCCGGTATCTCTTTGCGGGGAAATGGCGGGTGATCCGCTCGAAGCGATGGCGCTTCTGGGAATTGGTATGCGGTCTCTTTCATTGTCACCGTCAAGCTTCGGGGCGGTTAAAGCGATGACGCTGACGGTAGATACTGACGAGCTTGGCGCATATATGGAAACGCTTTTACAGGCACCGGATCACACCCTCAGGCGGAAGCTTAAGGCGTTTGCACTGGACCACGGGATCGTTCTGGATTCCTGAAGGTTTGTATCAAACGCCCTTTTCGATTGATATCTGATTGATTTCCTTGTTATTTCTGTGGTTGTGCAAAGGGATGGTCATCCCGGGGGTAGTCAGTAAGAGTAATTTTATAAGTGCGCGGTAAGTGTTTTACCGGGGGCGAGGTTTTGAGTCCGCCCTAGACGGAAACTCGATGCGTGAGGGGCGCATTTTAAAATGAACGCGAAGAAGCCGCCGGAAACGGAAAGTTTCGACGCCGCAGAGCTTGGCGCGATGATGCGCGAAATGCGCGAAAATCTCGGGCATGATCTCGATGCGGTCGCTCGGGATTTACGGATCCGCCTTGTTTATCTCGAAGCAATTGAATCCGGACGCCTGTCTGATCTGCCTGGTAATGCTTATGTGAGCGGCTTTTTGCGCTCCTATTCGGATTTTCTGGGCCTGGAAGGTGAAGAGATCGTTCGCCGCTTCAAGATGGCCGGCGCTGAGATCAGCAACCAGCCCCAGCTCCACCTGCCCTCTCCGGTCGAGGAAGGTCGCCTTCCCACGGCCTCTATTCTTCTTGTTGCCGCTGTTATCGCCGCCGCTGCATATGGCGGTTGGTACTACATGTCCGGCTCCGGCAAAGGTCCGATGGAGACGGTCGCGAGCCTGCCGAAGGAACTATCGACCCTGGTTGATGAAGCGAAAAATCAGACAAAGCCGACCGCGATAGCGAATACGCCCAAAGCGTCGGAAGCGAAATCCGATACCGGAACGACGGACGGACAGACTTCGGCCCCTGTTGTTCCTGAAACGTCAAACACGGACGCTGCGCCAGCAGCAGAAACATCTGCGCCAGCTGTAACATCATCTGATGAAGCTGCGGCAACGACGACGGCAGCAGATATGGTGCAGGACGCCTCCGGTGAGGCGTCGTCAACGGATACTCCGGTGACGGAACCCGTTGAAACATCTCCGTCAGCCCAACAGGCCGAGCCGGCGGGAACGCCGTCTGAACAGATCGCTTCGGCGGCCGTCACTGTGACGCCGGCGGATCCTGTTCCCGCCACAGCACCTGCTCCTGCCGCGGAATCCGCCCCCGTTGCAGAGCCTGTTGAAAATGCGGCCGGTGCCGCCGCCGTTCCTGTCACAACCGCAGCTCCGCCCGTGCCGGTTACCCCTGCCGAGCCGGTCGCTCCCGCCGCGGCACCCGCGTCAGCTTCCGTTGAGGCACCGCCCAGTGACGATCCCGTCAGAACGGCCGCCGTTACACCGGCACCCCGTCCCGATTCTGCACCGGTTGTGTCCACCTCCTCATCTCCGTCAGATTCATCGGCCGTCTCCTCAGCGGGCGGTGTGCGGATTGTTGTGCGCGCGACAGTGGATAGTTATGTGGCGGTCCGTACCCGGGACAATGAGACCCTGTTTTCCCAGTTGATGCGTCCCGGAGACAGCTATGAAGTGCCCTCGGGTGCCGACCTGACGCTGGAAACGGGAAATGCCGGTGGATTACAGATCTCCGTTGGCGGGAAACGTGTGCCGTCCCTCGGCCCGATCGGAGAGATCCGCCGAAATATCCCGCTTGATGCCGAAAAACTGCTGAGCGGGATAAATTAGCGAGGCTTTCCGGCCCCTCTATCCGTTCTATGGCCCGCCCGCCGAATACGCTATAACGCGTGACGGCCAATACGCTCAATTTTCCCAGCAGTTGCAGATTTTCAGATATGGCGTCTCTTCAACCCGTTCGCGGCACCCACGACATCCTCCCGGATGAGGCACGTCGTGCCCGGCATGTAATCGATACCGGCAGGAATCTGGCCGCGCGCTATGGTTATGACGAGGCGGCAACGCCGATTTTCGAATTCAGCGACGTGTTCGCGCGTACGCTTGGTGAAACGTCGGATATCGTCACCAAGGAAATGTATACCTTCACCGACAAGGGCGGAGATCAGATCACGCTGCGGCCCGAGGGGACGGCGGGAATCGCCCGTGCGCTTATCTCCGGCGGTCTCAGCCAGAACCTGCCGCTGAAGTTCTTTTATGCCGGGCCGATGTTCCGATACGAACGCCCGCAGAAGGGGCGCTTGCGTCAGTTTCACCAGATTGGTGTGGAGCTGCTTGGCGTTGCCGAACCCATTGGTGATATCGAAGTGATTGCGCTGGGTGCCGCGATCCTCGACGAACTCGGTGTGCGGGGAAATACCCAGCTTGAGCTCAACACGCTGGGCAATACGCAGAGCCGTGCAGCCTACCGGGATGTGCTGGTAGAGTATTTCAGTGATCGCCGTGGAGATCTGTCCGAAGACAGCCAGCAACGGCTTGACCGCAACCCGCTGCGTATTCTCGATTCAAAAAACGAGGGCGACCGCGCGATTGTTATCGGTGCACCTGAGTTTGACGATAGCCTGGATGCGGAATCGAGCGACTTTTTTGCGGAAGTCTGCGCCGGTCTCGATGCGCTGGGAGTCGCCTGGCACAGGAATTCGCGTCTTGTTCGCGGTCTGGATTATTACTGTCATACGGCGTTTGAGTTTACGACCGATGCGCTCGGCGCCCAGAGCGCCGTGCTGGCGGGGGGGCGTTACGACGGGCTGGTCGAACAAATGGGCGGACCGTCCACACCCGGCGTCGGCTGGGCATCGGGGATCGAGCGGCTTTCGATGCTTATTGGCGATGGACCTGAAAAAACCCGCGCTGTTGCCGTCATCCCATTGGGCGATGCGGCAGAAGCCGTTGCGCTGAAGCTGACCGACGAGCTTCGCCGGTCGGGTGTATCGGTCGATCTCGGGTTTCGCGGCAAGATGAAGCAACGTATGAAACGGGCGAACAACATCAATGCCCGGGCGGCGGTCATCCTCGGCGATGATGAGCTTGAACAGAATGCCGCGACCGTGCGCGATCTGGATTCCGGCGAACAGGAACTTGTTCCCCTGACCGCGTTGCGCGACCGTCTCGAACAGTTCCGTTAGCGATCCAGTGACAGACGAGCGGATTCTCAGCCGTCTCGTCGTTGTTGGTGCCAGTCACAGGACAAGCTCCGAGGCGACGCGCGACAGGCTTTTTATCTCCGAAGACGACCTTCCCGGGTTTCTGACAAAGGTGTCCCCGGCGGGCTTTTCCGAGGCGGTGGCTATGTCTACCTGCGCGCGCACCGAGATATTCGGGCTTGCAGAGGATGGCAGCGCGGCAAGGATAGGCGCGATCGGCCTGCTATCCGATCTCGGCGGGTTCGATAGGGAAAGCCTGGCGACCGAAACGTATTGTCACCAGGGCGAAGATGCTCTTCGGCACCTGTTTCGGGTTGCCGCATCGCTCGATAGCCCGATCGTGGGAGAGCCGGAGGTGACGGGACAGTTCCGCGATGCAGTGCGTATCGCCACGGCGCATGAACATGTCGGCGGCGGGTTGAGTGCGGTGATTCAGGCGGCGAATGCGACGGCGAAACGTATCCGGTCGGAAACCCCGATCGGTGAGCGGTCCGTGTCCATGGCGGCCTGCGCGTCGCAGGTGGCGCGCGATGTTCAGGGTGATCTCTCACGCGTCAGCGCGATGCTGGTGACCGGCGGAGAGATGGGCGAGCTGATCATTGATCAGCTGCGCGCCGCCGGTCTGAAGCGGTTGACGGTTCTTGCGCGAAGCAGGGCACGTGCGGAAATCGGTGCGCGACGTTATGATTGCCATTCCGCGGCGCTGGAAGACCTGACGGACCTGTTGCCGGATACCGACATTGTCGTCACGTCGCTTGGCGCCGGTCGGAATCTCATCGACCGTAGTGTCGCGGAGGCGGCGCTTGCCCGCCGCCGTCGCCGGCCGATGTTGTTCGTGGATGCTGCGATCCCGTCCGATGTAGACCCCGCGGTAAACGATCTGGATGGGGCATTTGTCTATTCGCTGGATGACCTTGAGAGAATTGCGCTTGAAGGCCGGTCGTCGCGAGACCGCGCAGCCGAAGACGCGGAGAGTATTGTCGGTGAAGAGATTGAACGGTTCCGCCGGAGTACGGCAGAGCGGAATGCCACGCCTGCCGTGACGGCCTTGAGGGCGCATTTCGAACGCGTCAGGTCAGATATTCTTGCTGAATCGTCGCACCCGGGCCCCGCGCTGGATGACGCCACACGTCGTCTGGTAAACCGGCTGTTACATGCGCCATCGGAGGCATTACGGGCGCTTTCTGCTGGCAACGATCCCACCGCGCTGAGAGCGGAGGAATTATTGCGCTACCTGTTTGATATTGAATCCGGGCTACCGAATGATCGGGAAACCGGAGCCGAAGAGGAGAAAAAATCGTGAGTCTCGACGAAAGACTGGACCAGATCGTTTCGCGCCACAGTGAGCTGTCGAACCTGATGTCGCGCGGCGATGTGACGGATTCCGACGATTTCGTTCGTATGTCGAAGGAGTTCGCCGAGCTGGATCCCGTCGTTGCCTGTATCGGTGAGCTACGGGCGGCTCAGTTCGAAGCCGGTGACCTCGCCGGACTCATCGCCGACCCCGAGAGCGACAGCGAGATGAAATCGATGGCGCAGGCCGAATTCCAGGAATTGACGCAGCGCGTGCCGGAAATTGAAAAGAAGCTCCAGATCATGCTGCTGCCGAGGGATGCGGCGGATGACAAGAATGCGATCCTCGAAGTGCGGGCCGGTACCGGCGGCGACGAGGCGGCGCTGTTCGCCTCGGACCTGTTGCGTATGTATCAGCGTTATGCGGATAAGCATGGCTGGAAGTTCGAGATCATGAGTGTCGCGGATACAGGTATTGGCGGCATCAAGGATGCCTCGGTCGAGATCAGCGGCAGGGGCGTCTTCGCCCGGCTGAAATATGAATCCGGCGTCCATCGGGTCCAGCGCGTACCGGAAACCGAATCCGGAGGACGTATTCATACTTCCGCCGCGACGGTTGCCGTGTTGCCCGAGGCCGAGGAGGTCGATGTCCAGATCGAGGATAAGGACCTGCGTGTCGATACCTACCGTGCGCAGGGTGCCGGTGGTCAGCACGTCAACACCACCGACAGTGCCGTTCGTATCACCCATCTGCCCACCGGGATCGTGGTGCAGCAGCAGGATGAAAAATCACAGCATAAAAACCGGGCGAAGGCGCTCAAAATCTTGCGCGCCCGTATCTATGACGCTGAACGCGAAGCCCAGGCGAACGCCCGGGCCAAAGACCGCAAGGACCAGGTCGGTTCCGGCGACAGGTCGGAACGCATCCGCACTTATAATTTCCCGCAGGGCCGTGTCTCGGATCACCGGATCAATCTGACCCTGCACAAGCTCGACAAGATTCTCGAGGGCGAGGCGCTCGACGAGATCGTCGACGCCCTGACATCTGAAGATCAGGCACGCAAGCTTGCCGAGGTAACGTGACTGCCGAGCCTGCAACACTGTCGGGCGAACTGCGTCGGGCGTCAGAGCACCTGCGTGGCGCCTGTGTCCCGGACGGAATGATGGATGCCCGAATACTGGCTGCGGCCGCTTTCGGTCTTACCCGCGAAGATATGTTGCTGGAGCCTCATCGCCCGGTCGATTTCGATGCGCAGGTCCGCTTCCGGTCCATGATTGACCGGCGTTGCGCCCGCGAACCCGTTGCGCGGATTATCGGAGCGCGGGAATTCCGGAGCCTGGATTTCTTGCTCGGGCCGGAAACACTTGAACCACGTGCTGACAGCGAAACCATTGTCGAGGTAGCGATAGAGTATGGCCAGGAGTTTCCCGGTGCCGCAAGGGTTCTCGATCTTGGCACGGGGACGGGCTGTCTGTTGCTGTCGGTGATCAGCGAGCTGCCCGATGCGACGGGGATCGGTTCGGATATCGCCGCTGGCGCGATTGAAACAGCTTCCCGGAATGCGGACTCCCTCGGGCTGGCCGACAGGGTGCGGTTTGTCTGCACCGACTGGACAGACGGTATCGATGGCCCGTTCGATCTGGTCCTGTCCAATCCGCCCTATATTACAACGGCCGAGATCGCCGGATTGGCGCCGGAGGTGGCGATGTACGATCCGCCATCGGCTCTTGATGGTGGCGCAGACGGGCTGGATGCTTATCGTGCGCTTGCGTGCCGGGTCGGGTCTGTGTTGTCGCCATCCAGTGTTGTCGTGCTTGAAATCGGCGCAGGACAAGAAGACGACGTGACGGCAATTTTCGAGGCCGGCGGTTTCAGGCTCGTCGGAACGAGGGCAGATCTTGGCGGACATACGCGGGCTCTGTCTTTCGGGATAGAACCTCTGTCTGAATGGTTAACACATACCCTAAAAAAAGGGTTGGAAACGGTCTGATTCCCTACTAGGTTACTTTTGCTGGACAGGGCGAAACGAAATGTTTGCCGCCAGCTAGAAACACCCTGCAACCTTAAGCCACTCTCCCGATCTTCGGCAGCTGGCCAATGGGCTTGGCAAAGGCGACGTCGGTGCGGGGCGGAAAATTCTTTATAGAAATGGATATGCAGTCGCCATGAGACAGGGGCAGAACAACAAGAACCGGATGCGGGGCAGAAATAACAATAACAACAACGCCCGAAAAGGCGGTGGTTCCCGTAATCAGTCTTATGAAAGCAACGGACCGGACGTAAAGGTCCGGGGTAATGCGCAGCAGGTAGTCGAAAAATACCTGACCCTGGCGCGTGACGCGACGTTGTCCGGTGACCGGATCGACGCTGAGAGCTACTACCAGTTCGCTGAACATTACTACCGCATCATGAACGCGAATGCCGCGAACGAACAGCAGCGCCAGCAGCAGAACCCGTCCAACGACCAGCAGGGCGGCGAGAATAGCCAGAATACTCAGAACGCCCAGACCCCTCAGAATGCCGACAGCGCCGATAATGGCAGCTCCGACGATGGCAATATGGGCACGGGACAGCCGGAGGATTCAGGCGAATCTGCTAAACCCCGACGCAGCAGAGGTCGGTCGGATCGATCTGATAGTGCCGAAACAGCCGAAACGGGTTCAGAAGAATCAGTGACTGCTGAAAAGGACGATGAAAGCGCCGGCGAGCCAAGCCGTCCGCGTCGTCGCAGCAGCGGCGGCGGCAGCCGCCGCAAGAAAGACCCGTCGGAGAATGCAGCGTCCGATACCGCTGCCGACGATGCTCCGAAGACTGATGCCGTGGCCGAAAAGCCTGCGGCTAACGATACGCCTGAAGACGCTGAGGAAAGCGCCAGCGTCTGACGGCCTTCACCGGTTGATTATAGTATCGCACACTCTGATGCCCTGTTTTCTTGAGTGTTGAGCACTCTGACAGGCTTAAGGCCGCGTTAAAGCTGTTATTAATGTGCCCAGAGGCATAACTGGGCGTGCGGGTGGATCTGTTCGCCTTTGCAGCTTGGGCGGGGCTTGTAAGACTTCAAATATTTCCCATATCTACAGTGGACGCCGGTATCCGGGTCCGTACATCCGCCTGCCGCTACGCGGGGGCATTTGTCGCAATGTCTGAGAATGGAGTTGCAGACTATGGAATTTGAGTCCTACACAGAAAGGGCGCGTGGATTCGTGCAGGCTGCACAGTCTTCAGCGCTCGCCAGCAATCACCAGCACTTCAAGCCGGAGCATCTGCTCAAAGTTCTTCTTGATGATCAGGAAGGCCTGGCGTCGAATCTTATCTCTGCCGCGGGCGGCGATGCCAAGCTTGCCCGTGCCGAAGTCGAGGCTGCACTCGGCAAGATCCCGAAGGTCGAAGGCTCCGGTGCGACCCAGATTTACCTGTCGCCTGAAATTGCGCGACTGTTTGAAAGCGCGAAGGAAATTGCCGATAAGGCGGGAGACAGTTTCGTCACCGCTGAACGGCTGTTGCTTGCGCTGGCCATGGCGGCCGGCACGCCGTCTGCAGACGCTTTGTCCAAGGCCGGCGTCACGCCTCAGTCGCTGAACAGCGCGATCGAGGACATACGCAAGGGACGCAAGGCGGACAGTGCGACGGCCGAGGATTCCTACGAAGCGCTGAACAAATACGCGACCGATCTGACCGAGCGTGCGCGCTCCGGCAAGATTGATCCCGTGATCGGGAGAGACGAGGAAATTCGTCGCACGGTTCAGGTGTTGTCGCGCCGTACCAAGAACAATCCCGTCCTGATCGGTGAGCCGGGTGTCGGTAAGACCGCTATTGTTGAAGGTCTGGCTCAGCGCATCGTCAATGGCGACGTGCCGGAAAGCCTGCGCAGCAAGCGGCTGATGTCGCTTGACCTCGGCGCATTGATCGCGGGCGCGAAGTTCCGCGGTGAATTCGAAGAGCGCCTGAAAGCGGTTCTGCAGGAGATCGAATCCGAAGCGGGTGAGATCATACTGTTTATCGATGAGCTACATACGCTTGTCGGTGCCGGCGCCGCCGAAGGGTCGATGGATGCATCGAACATGCTGAAGCCTGCTCTGGCGCGTGGTGAGCTGCACTGTATTGGTGCGACAACGCTCGACGAATACCGCAAGCATATTGAAAAAGATGCGGCGCTGGCGCGGCGTTTCCAGACAGTGCTGGTGTCCGAACCGACGGTCGAGGATACGATTTCGATCCTGCGTGGGCTGAAGGAAAAATACGAGGTTCATCACGGCGTTCGGATCACCGATTCCGCGATTGTGTCGGCGGCGACACTGTCGAACCGCTATATCACGGACCGGTTCCTGCCCGACAAGGCGATTGATCTTGTCGATGAGGCATCGTCACGGCTGCGGATGGAGGTTGATTCCAAGCCGGAAGAAATAGACGAGCTGGACCGCAAGATCATCCAGCTGAAGATCGAACGTGAAGCCCTGAAAAAGGAAACCGACAAGGCGTCGCAGGACCGGCTCGAAAAGCTGGAAATCGACCTGGCGGATCTCGAGGAAAAATCAGCTGCGTTGACGCTGATCTGGCAGTCCGAAAAGGAAGAACTGGCGGGTGCGCAGAAGGTGAAGGAAAACCTCGATGCGGCGCGTATGGAACTGGCCCGCGCACAGCGGGACGGGGACCTTGCCCGTGCCGGTGAACTGGCATATGGCATTATCCCCGATCTCGAGAAAAAGCTCGAAGACGATGCGGAGGATGACGGTACCGGGCATCGGATGGTCGACGAGGAGGTCACCGATAACGACATTGCTGCCGTGGTGTCGCGTTGGACCGGTATTCCGGTCGACAAGATGCTGGAAGGAGAGCGTGAAAAGCTCCTCCAGATGGAAGAAATGCTGGGTGGCCGCGTTATCGGCCAGGAAGAGGCGGTCGTTGCTGTCAGCAACGCGGTCCGCCGTGCCCGCGCGGGCCTGCAGGACCCCAATCGGCCGCTCGGGTCGTTCCTGTTCCTCGGCCCCACCGGTGTCGGCAAGACCGAGCTGACCAAGGCACTGGCATCCTTCCTGTTTGATGACGACGCCGCGATGGTACGGCTCGACATGTCCGAATACATGGAAAAACATTCGGTGGCCCGCCTGATCGGCGCGCCGCCCGGGTATGTCGGGTATGAAGAAGGTGGTGCTCTGACGGAAGCCGTGCGCCGCCGTCCATACCAGGTTGTGTTGTTCGACGAGGTCGAAAAGGCGCATCCGGATGTGTTCAACGTGTTGCTCCAGGTGCTGGATGACGGTCGCCTGACTGACGGTCAGGGCCGGACCATCGATTTTCGGAACACATTGATCATCCTGACGTCGAACCTCGGTAGCGAAGTGCTGGCAAACCAGCCCGAGGGAGAAAGCATCGATGTCGTCCGTGACCAGGTGATGGATGTGGTACGGGCATCGTTCCGGCCGGAATTCCTCAGCCGGCTGGATGAGGTGCTGCTGTTCCACAGGCTGACCCGCGAGCATATGACGCATATCGTCGATATACAGCTCGGAAGACTGCGGGCGATGCTGGCAGATCGCAAGATCGCGTTGGATATTGATGCTGACGCCCTGCTCTGGCTGGGTAATGCCGGTTACGATCCGGTCTATGGCGCGCGTCCGCTGAAGCGTGTCATCCAGCGCAGCCTGCAGAACGCGCTGGCGACCATGATCCTTGAAGGTCGTATAGATGACGGCGACACCGTGAAAGTTGGCGTCGGTGACGGCGCGCTCGTCATCAACGGTGCCGTTGTGGACCAGATAGCGGCACAATAAACGCCCGCGTGAGCCATCGGGGTCCGATGGCGTGTAACCCGGCCCCGTTTTACCGATAAGGTTGAGCGGGGCCGTTTGCGTCAGCGCTGGCTGATCAGGGTTTCTTTCTGCAGATTGGCGACCAGCGCATCGATATTGGCGCGTTTTGCCATGAACCTGGCGAAGGCTTGTTTGCCGAGCTTGATGCCGGACGGCATTTTGACCGTCAGCGGATTCACTTGGCGGCCGCTGGCCAGAATTTCATAATGCAGATGGGGCCCGGTCGATCGGCCGGTGCTGCCGACATATCCGATTACCTGTCCCTGGCGTACGCGGGTGCCGAGGGCCACCTTGCTGTTGAACCTGCTCATATGGGCATAGGCGGTATTGAAGCCGCCAGCATGACGGATGCGGATATAATTGCCGTAGCCGCCCTTGCGACCGCGATAGGAGACGACCCCGTCACCTGCCGCGTAGATCGGCGTACCTGTAGCAGCAGCAAAGTCGACGCCGCGATGCATTTTCGTATAACCGAGAACCGGGTGGCGGCGCTTGCCGAAACGTGATGACAGCCGCGCGCCGTCGATGGGCGTGCGCAGCAGGGGGCGTTTGGCGCTACGCCCCTTGTTGTCGAAATAGTCGACAACGCCAGTGCGTGATTTGAACTGGTAAAGTGGCTTGTCGGCGCCGGACAGGATCATCCGGGCGTAGATGACTTCGCCATGACGGACAGCGACGCCTTCGTCGTCGACGAATTTTTCATAGGCAACTTCGAAGCGGTCGCCAGACTGGATTTCACGCTGGAAATCGACGTCCCAGCTGTAAATCCGCATCATTTCAGCCAGGACGGAAAGCGGCACTTTCCTGGCAACCGCTGCCTTGTACAGGCTGGATGTGATGACGCCCTCGGCAAACTTGACCCGCCGGGTCAGGGTACGCTTGACCTCGAATGCCCGGAATGATGTTGCGTCGTCGCGCCGTACTGCGATCTGCCGGATGACGCTGGGGTCCAGCACCATTTCATGCAACCCGTTATCGGAAAGCGTCAGGCTGATACGCTGGCCAACGCGAAGATCCCTGGGGTCGTAGACCGTGCGCAGGGCGCTGACGGCATCATGTGCGTCGTCGCGCCGAATACCGGCGGACAGCATGATGGACATGAGCGTGTCGCCACTGCGGACTTTCAGGTCCCGCTTCTTTTTCGGCTCCGGCTTGGCCTGGGGCGGCACGGAGGCGAGAATTAGTTCTCCGGCAGGTTCAAGGACCGGTGCGGTTTGAACATGGTTGGAGGCGGGTGTGTCGGTTGGTTTCCGGGCGCCATTCGATTTCAGGGCGACCGGGGTGCTTTTGCGCTGGGCCCTGCCGTCGCGGATGGGGGCGGCATCTGCCACAGCGGCCATCGTTGTCGGAAGCGGTGTACTGAGACCGGCATGGGTATCGCCTGAGGGGCCGAAAATGACGCCGATGGACAATCCGAGCACCAGAACGCTGAGCGCGATATTTAAGGTGCCATGACCTTCGCGACCAATATAGGAAAACGTTTCGGAACGGGTTTTGCGGGGGAGGTGGAGCGACACGCGGGCCTTCTTGGCAGAGACGGTTTCGGGGACGTTAACCACTACTTGATTAACCTTAACGAATCGTTTCGACCATGTCCATAAAGACATGCAATATCAATGCCTTTGGCGATGTTTTTTAGGTTTGGCCTTCGGATGGTTAACGGGGTGCGAGGGCCGGGGCGCCACCGCTTTCCCATTGTTGGGTGATGCGTCGGGTTGACCGGCTCCGATGCGCCCGAAATACTCGTTTCTCCGCAGGATTGGCGGTAAATCAGATTGCCGTTCGGTTTGATGGAGCCGGAACAGGGGAAGAGTATTGGATTACCAGCTACCCGAAGAAATGCGCATGTTGCAGGAAACTGTTCGCCGTTTCGTCGATCGCGAACTGATCCCGATCGAAAACGACAGCCTCGACGGGCATAAGCTTAAATCCGAAATCCAGGCACGGCTTGAGGAAAAGGGCAGGGAAATAGGCCTGTGGTTGTTCGATGTGCCGGAAGAATACGGCGGTCAGGGGTTCGGGTTGATGGCACGGGCCATTGTCTGGGCGGAACTGGCGCGGACAGTCGCGCTGCCGTCGCGCAACGTGAATATTTTCGGCCCCATCGTCAGCCCCATCCTCTATTACCTGAATGACGAACAGAAACAGCGCTACCTGTATCCGGTGCTGGAGGGAAAACTGCGGCACTGCTTTGCGCAGACAGAGCCTGAGGCCGGTGGCGACCCGGGTGGGATGCGCACGACGGCTGTCCGCGACGGCGATCACTACGTCATCAACGGTATGAAGAGATATATCACCGGGGCGGCCGAGGCCGATTTCGCCCAGGTGATTGCGGCGACCGACCGGGAGAAAGGCTCCCGCGGCGGTATCTCTGCCTTCCTCGTCGACATGGATACGCCCGGCGTAAAATTGCTGCGTGCCCAGGAAACCATGATGCATGACCGGCCCTGGGAGATCGCGTTCGAGGACGTGCGTGTTCCTGTTGAAAACATGATCGGCGGCGAGGGCGAAGGCTTCAAGTTCGCCCAGAACTGGATCAGCGCCGGGCGCATCCGCCACGGGGCGCGTGGCATCGGTGTGATCGAGCGCTGTCTTGAACTCGGCGCTTCCTATGCCGGGCAGCGCACCACGTTCGGTGAAAAACTGTCCGAGCGTCAGTCGGTGCAGTGGATGCTGGTCGATTCCTATGCCGACCTGCATATGCTGAAACTGATGGTGTTCACCGCAGCGGCAAAACACGATGCCGGCGAGGACATTCGCTATGACGCCTACATGTGCAAGTATCTGGGGGATACGAAGTCGTTCGAGGCTGCCGATAACTGTATGCAAATTCATGGTGGCCTTGGGCTGACGACGGACCTGCCGATAGAGCGCATGTGGCGGGATCAGCGCAGTTTCATCATCACCGAAGGGCCGACCGAGATTCTTAAAATGGCGTTGGCGCGCCACGTGCTGCGTCAGTATGGCAGCTGATTAATCACGGGCCCGAGCGCTACGTTAACGGTTTGATCACCCGTATCCGGCATAAAGGGCGCCTACTACAAAAGCGACCGAGCCCTCAAAGGGCATCTTCGCGGCGACATTAAAACGGCGGCCCCAAAAAAGGGGCTGCCGTTTTTCTTTGTCGGGGCCGGTATTCGTAGGGGGCGGCGCTTTGACTCCCTTTCGCGTTTCCGACATCCTTTTGACCATGTTCCGTTTTCCGGAATACAGTTTTTCCGAAACCCGGATATAGAAACGGGTGTGGATGATGCCCGGTGGGTGAAGCAAAGGGGATGAGATGTTCGACCATTTTGAATGCGTAAAAGTAGAACTTGCTGACGGCATTGCATGGGTGCGGATGAACCGTCCTGAAAAACGCAATGCGATGAACCCGCAGCTTCATGATGAAATGGAAGAAGCGCTGACGCATCTGGAAGTCGATCCCGATGCACGGGTGATTGTGATCTGTGGCGCCGGGGGAAATTTTTCCGCCGGGCAGGATCTGAAAATGTTCTTCCGCGAAAACGAGGGCAATCCGCTGCGCCGCAAGACGTCGCAGCGGGCGGCCAATCGCTGGCGCTGGGAACTGCTGTATAATTACGACAAGCCGACTATCGCCATGGTCGAGGGTTTCTGCGTCGGCGGTGCGTTCATGCAGCTGTTGGCGACAGACTTTGCGATTGCCGCCGAGGACGCGACGTTTTCGCTGTCCGAGGTCAACTGGGGCATCCTGCCCGGCGCGCTGGTGTCCAAGGTCGTCGCCGATGCCGTGCTGCCGCGTCATGCGCTATATTACTGCTGTCTCGGCGACCCGTTTGACGGTCACGAGGCCGCACGAATCGGTATGATCAACTTTGCGGTGCCGGCCGCCGAGGTTGAAGCCAAGGTCGAGGAGCTGGCCCACAAGCTGATGGCCAAAAGCCCGCGCGTGCTGCGTGCAACCAAGCAGGCGGTGCGCAATGTGCGGACGATGGATTTCGGCCAGTCATACGATTATCTCGCCGAAAAAGGCCTGGCGATCCGGGTCGGCGACCAGGAGGATTCCTATAATACCGGCCTGCGCCAGTTCCTGGACGAAAAGACCTACAAGCCGACCTTCGAGCCGTTCAAAACCGGCACGATGATCGAGAAGAAGTAGAGCCGATCGAGACGCCGGGGCGCGAGGCTGCAGAACAGGGCCTTACTGAACGCGTCCCCGTGTATCGATCTGCCACACATCGATAACCTCGTCGCCCTGCACCACCATGTACTGGTCGTACAGGTTGACGGTGGTGTCGCAGTGGCTCGGGACAAGACGCAGCTTGTCGCCGACATTCCACGGCACCTCGCCGCCATCGGTCATGCGGATGATGCCGTGTTCATCGCCGCCGAATTCATATGTCCGGCCGTCGACATCGGCGATTACGGGTGGGCCGTGATCGCTGCTGGCGGATTTCAGCCCGGCATCGACGATCACCCGGTCCGGCGCCGGTTTGCTGACAACACCGGTCAGGATATGCAGCGATTGTTCGAAGGGCGGTGCGTTTGCACCGGGCCAGCCGATCCCGCCATAGCGTGAATCCATGAACACGTAAGAGCCCGTCTGCAGTTCGGTCAGCAGACCGCGTTCCATGTCGAAGGGCGACGTGCCGGTGCCGCCGCCGGTCTTGACCGGCACGGACAGGCCGGTCTTTTCAACCTCGGCCAGCGTCGCGGCGAACTTGTCGAGACCGGTTTCGGTGTCGGCCTTGCGCATATCCGCGTCCTCGACCATCTGGATCTTGCCCTGGTACCCCTGGATGCCGGCGAAGTTCAGGTTCGGCAGGGCATCGATGATCTGCGCCAGCCGGGCGGCTTCCGGTCCCGCCGGCACGCCGCAGCGTCCCTGGCCGATATCGACCTCGACTATCACGTCCAGCTGCTGGCCTGCAAGCTGTGCCATGCGGCCGAGCATGTTGATGTTGTCCTCGTTATCGGCAACCACGGCGATGCGCACACTGTTCAGGGCATGCAGCAGGCGGAATATCTTGCTTTCGCCGATCACGGCGGTGGTGATCAGGATATTGTCGATCCCGGCCGCCGCCATGACCTCGGCCTCGCCGAGCTTGGCGCAGCACACGCCGACCGCACCGGCATCGATCTGCTTCGCGGCGATGACGGCGGATTTATGGGTCTTGGCGTGGGGGCGATAGGTGACGCCGGCTGCCGCCGTCATGTCTTTCATGCGCGCGATGTTGCGGTCGAGCGCGTCCGAATCGATCAGCAGGACGGGTGTGTCGAGCTCCAGCGTTTTCATATCGCGTCGCCCCGTTCATACACCACCTTGCCGCCAACGATGGTGGTCTCGGCGGTGATGTCCTTGATGACCTCCTCGGCGCAGGTCAGCGGATCGTCCGACAGCACGGCCATGTCCGCGAGCTTGCCCGCCTCGATCGAGCCTTTTTTATCTTCCTCGAATGTCAGGTGCGCGCCGCCCATGGTGCCGCAGCGCAAAGCGTCTTCGCGGCTCAGCGCCTGGTCGGGGGCGATGCGGTCCTCGGAAATCATGTTCCAGCGCGAGACCGTGTGCCACATCGGATAGAACAGCGTCGTCGGCACGTTGTCGGTCGCAAGCCCGATATTTACCCCGGCATCCAGCAGGCGGGGGATCGGCGCGATATCGTTCAGCCGGTCGGGGCCGAGTTCTTCACGCAGGATGTGGCCGTGCTTGTAGATATAGCGGTTGGTATGGGTCGTCATGACCACGCCGAGATCGGCGGCTTTCTGAATCTGTTCTTCGTTCAGGACATCCAGATGGCCGATCACCCAGCGCTTGTCGGTGATGTTCACGACGCGGTTTACCTCTTCGAACATATCGAGGAAGCGGGGGCCGATCACGGCAAGGCGGATATCGTTGCGTGCCGCCTCGGTCATGAATTCGACCATGCGGTTCTGCGGCACACCGTTATCGTAATTAAAGCCGGACCAGCCGGTATAGGGGGCGGCACCTGCGCGGAACACGGCATCCGCATCCATGCCGGTATCGGTGAACATGCCGCCGACGCGCAGCCAGTCATCGCCGAGGCCCCGCTTGCCGAGCCACGCGGTCCAGTTCTGCATCACGGTTTCATATTCGATCCCCTGTGCACCGCCCCAGGCCGGGCTGTAGACGAGGTGGGCGCGCACGGTGGCATCGCCCGCGGCATGGACCGCCTGATAGGTACTGATCAGCTCCTGCGCGGCGCCATGCTCTTCGAGCACGCTGGTCGTCGCGGTGGAATTATAGATCCGCATGGCTTTTTTCAGGCCGGCGACCCGGTCGTCATGGGTAAAGCGCGGCGCCATGTGGAAATAGCCGAGCTCGGCGACCGGCATGAACGTGTTTTCGCGGATCAGCCCGGTCAGCTCGCCGGACGCGTCCTTTTCGAATTCCATGGTCTCGGTGGCGGGCGTGGTATTCTTTGATATCCCGGCAAGGTCCAGTGCCGCTGAATTGGCGACCGATTCCAGCGGCAGAAGATGCCGCCAGAAACCCCAGATCGGGCGGATATAGACGGGATTGTCCGGGGCGGCCTGGTCCAGTTCCTGGCGCGTCGGGAAGCGGTTCTCGGCAAGGCAGCCCGGCACGTTCCAGTAATAGGGCGGATCGCCCAGCGGCATGGTGACGATCCACTCGCCGGGGGCGGCCTTCGCGGCGAGGGCGCGGATACGGTCCAGCACGTCGCCGATGGACCGGCAGCCTTCGAGTGACGGGAACACGCCTTTCAGCCCTTCGCGGTCCATATGGGCGTGGCCGTCCATCAGGCCGGGGATGACCGCGCGCCCGCCCGCATCGATGATGCGCGTATTCGGCCCGGCAAGGGCCGCGATCTCGCCCGATCTGCCGACGGCGGTAATCTTCTCGCCCGTGACGGCGACGGCTTCGGCGATGCTGTTCGATGCATCGACGGTGGCGACTTTCGCGTTGGTGACGATCAGGTCGGTCATGTTTTTCTCCCGTTCCAGCCTGCGCCGGCGCCGTATTATGTAAAGCTACCGCCCCGCCGCGAACGCCTCGCGCCGTGTGTCGGCGGCGCCGGTAATCACGCCGTTTTCCAGCACCTCGATCGTCTTGGCCGACCCGAAATAGGATGCGCCGGAGCCGTGCTTGACCGCGTGGCCGCGCCGTTCCAGTTCCCTGGCGATGTCTTCCGAATAGCCGTCTTCCAGCATGAACGATCCGTCGAGCCCGACCGACCAGCGCGGGTATTCGATGGCCGTTGTCAGTTCCATCCCGCGGTCCACCAGGTTGGACAGCACCTGCACCATCGACAGGGTCTGTCCCGGTCCGCCCGGCGTGGTCATCAGGTAGCGCGGCTTGCCGTCTTTCAGCACCATCACCGGGTTCAGGGTGTGCGACGGGCGCTTGCGCGGCGCCACGTTGCGCGGATCGGATTCGTCGACGCGGAAGCCAGTCATCCGGTTGTTCATCATGATGCCGGTGCCCGGGTCCATGAAGGCACTGCCGAAGACGTGGAATACGGACTGCACAACCGACATCGCGTTGCCGTCGCCATCGGCGATGACGATGCAGGACGTGCCGCCCTTGTTCTCGAACGTGCTGGGATCGGTGCCGTTGACGACGCAGTCCTGCAGGTTCTTCGTGGTCTCGTCGCCGAGCAGGTGATCGATCGGAATATCGACCACGCGCGGGTCGGACACGTAGGGCTGGCCCAGCGTGAACGCGCCCTGCATGGCGCGGATAAGGTAATCCAGCCGGTCGGTATCGTTATCGGCAAGCTGTTCGGGTTTCAGCGCCGACAGCCCGTTCAGCTGCAACAGCATCAGGATGCCGTAGGAATTCGGCGGCATCACCTGCACGTCATGGCCGCGGTAATTCGTCGACAGCGGCGTGACCCATTCGGGTTCATAGCCTGCGAACTGGTCGGCGCCGAGCAGCCCGCCATTGGCAACCGCGTAATCGCCGATGGATTTCGCGATGTCGCCTTCGTAATAGGCTTCGCTGCCGCCATCGCGGATTTTGCGCAGCGTCTCGGCCAGTGCCGGCTGGCGCATGATATCGCCCGCCTGCATGCGCTCGCCCGCCGCGTTGAAATAAAGGGCGCGGGCTGCCGGGTCGGCCATGACGTCGTCGTGGAACAGGTCCAGCCCGGCGCACAGCACGCGCGATGCCGGGTGTGCCTCGGCCGCGTCGATCGCGTCCTCGAACAGGTCTTTCCAGGGCAGTCGCCCGTATTTCTGGTGCAGGCGTTCCCAGCCGCGCACCATGCCGGGCACGGATACCGCGTTCGGCCCGCGATCGGGAATGCCGTCCTTGTAATATTCCGGCGTCGCCCCGTCCGGCGCGTGGCCGGTGGCGTTCAGCCCGATGGTCTTGCCGTCGGCGGCATGGTGATACAGAAAAAACGCATCCCCGCCCAGCGACGTCGCCTGCTGCAACACCACCGAGAGCGTCGCCGAGGTCGAAATCATCGCATCGACCAGCGAGCCGCCCTTGTCCAGCGTGCGCATGCCGGCGGTGGATGCCAGCGAATGACCGGACACCACCATGCCCTTGGTGCCGTAAACAGGTGAGCGCGCGAGACGAACGCCCGCGAAAACGTCGGTAGCCATGTGAGTTCTCCTTTTAGGTCAGGAGAATGTCTGAAATGGGGAGCGGGGTGTCAATGCGGGGGGGCGTTCTATCGTGTTGCAGACAGATTCATTTGCTTGGCGATCTATATAGACAGGTATAGCATTCCACCGTGTCCTGGGGTTGCGTACCGGAGGGTGCCAAACATAAAGAATCCAAGCGACATCGGCCCAGACGCGAACTTGCCGGTTCCACGACGGTGCCGATCGAGACTTATTCTTTCAAAACCAGACATTCTCCGAGCGGCCCCAGGGCCGCTTTTTTTTTATGGTCCAGACAACGGGTGATCCGGTCTCGGTGGGGAAGGGTGTTCAAATCCCCCCGCCAGCCGCGTCTCCACCAGCTTCGCCCAGTAACTCGCCCCCAGCGGCAAGACCTCGTCGTTAAAGTCGTAATGCGGGTTGTGCAGCATGCAGCCGCCGGCCTGCGGGCCGTTGCCGATCCACATATAGGCGCCGGGCTTTTCGTTGAGCATGAAGGCGAAGTCTTCCGCGCCCATCATCGGGTCCTTGTCGAGGGACACCATGTCTGCGCCGACCAGTTCGCTTGCGACCTCTACCGTCAGGCCGGTCTCCGCCGCGTCGTTGATGGTCGGCGGGTAGCGGCGTTCGTAATGGACCTTGGCATCGATGCCGAAGGTTGTCGCAATACCATCCGTGATGCGGCGTATTTCGGCTTCCATGTGGGTCTGGGTTTCTTCCTTGAAGGCGCGCGTGGTGCCGCGCAGGACGACTTCTTCGGGAATCACGTTCCAGGTATCGCCCGCGTGCATCTGGGTGACGGACACCACGGCGGCGTCGAACGGGCTGACCGTGCGGCTGGCGATCGTCTGCAGTGCTGTGACGAGCTGCGCGCCCGCAACCACCGCGTCGCGCCCCAACTGGGGCAGGGCGGCATGGGTGCCGGTGCCGGTCAGCGTGATCTCGAATATATCGAACGATGCCATGATCGGGCCGGGGCGGATCGCGAATTCACCCGCCGGTATGCCCGGCATGTTGTGCATGCCGTAGACCGATTCCACCGGGAATTTGTCGAACAGGCCTTCCTCGATCATCACGCGGCCGCCGCCTTCGTTTTCCTCCGCCGGCTGGAAGATGAAATGTACCGTGCCGGCGAAGTTCTTCGTTTCCGCCAGGTATTTCGCCGCGCCCAGCAGCATGGTCGAATGCCCGTCATGGCCGCAGGCATGCATCTTGCCGGGGTTTTCGGACTTGTAATCGACCTCGTTCTTTTCCTCGATATCGAGCGCATCCATATCGGCGCGCAAACCGATGGCGGGGCCGTCGCCTTTTTCGCCGCGCAGCGTGCCGACCACGCCGGTACCCGCAAGGCCGCGATGCACATCGATGCCGAATTCATGCAGCCGCAGCGCCACGTAATCCGATGTCTGGTGTTCCTCGAACGCGGTTTCGGGATGCTGGTGGATATGACGCCGCCACGCGGTCATGTCGTCCTGGAATTCGGCAATACGGTTGATGATCGGCATGGGCGTGTCTCCGCGTAATTGGTATCAATTTCTATATCACGATCGGGGTGTTTCCGTCCCGCATTGCGCGTGATTGTCACCCCGGATTTATTCCGGGGCCCGGTCTTTGTGTCCGGCGGTCAGCTGGATCCCGGCACAGGGCCGGGATGACATTGTGGGGAGGGCATAAAGTGGGCGATCACACCGGGCATAAAAACCTCCTGTTTATTCCACCGGGTCGGGCCCGCGGGCGTAATGTATTTGGGATGATGAACCGGGGAAGATAATATCGGGGAGGGGAAAACGTGGGGCCACACATCCGCTTGCCTGTCCCCGGCGTATGTTTTACATATGTGTAAAATAAATTTGTTTGACCTATAGGGCGATCATTATGACCGACGAATATCAAGAAATCCGCGAACAGATTCAGAAACTCTGCGCCCAGTATCCCGGTGAATACTGGCGCGACCTGGACACGAAGCGCGAATATCCGACCGCGTTCGTCAAGGCACTGACCGAGGCGGGGTACCTGTCGGTCCTGATCCCGGAGGAATTCGGCGGGTCGGGGCTCGGCATCACCGCGGCGGCGGTCATCATGGAAGAAATCCAGAAGGCCGGTTGTAATGGCGGCGCCTGCCACGCCCAGATGTATACGATGGGCACCATCCTGCGCCACGGCACGGATGAGCAGAAACAGAAATACCTGCCGGGCATTGCCGCGGGCGACCTGCGCATGCAGGCCTTCGGCGTGACCGAGCCGACCAGCGGCACCGATACGCTGAGCCTGCGCACCACGGCGGTGAAGAACGATGCCGGCGATTACGTCGTCAACGGCCAGAAAATCTGGACGTCGCGGGTCGAACACTCGGACCTGATGCTGCTGCTTGCGCGCACCCAGTCCAAGGACGAGGTCGAAAAGCGCACCGACGGGCTTTCGGTGTTCATCATCGATATCCGCGAAGCGGTCGGCAACGGGCTGGAGATCAAACCGATCCGCACCATGATCAACCACGCCACCACCGAGGTCTTCTTCGACGACCTGGTGATCCCCGCCAATTCGCTGGTCGGCGAAGAGGGCAAGGGCTTCCGCTATATCCTCGACGGCATGAATGCCGAGCGCATCCTGATCGCCGCCGAGTGCATCGGCGACGCGCGCTGGTTCATCAAGAAGGCGACCGATTATGCCAATGACCGCCAGGTCTTCGGCCGCGAGATCGGCAAGAACCAGGGCATCCAGTTCCCCATCGCCGAAGCCTACATGGCGACCGAAGCGGCGAACCTGATGGTCGAAAAAGCCGCCGAGGTCTATGAAGGCGGCGGGCGTGCCGGGGCGGAAGCCAACATGGCAAAATACCTCGCCTCCGAAGCATCGTGGCAGGCCGCTGACATGTGCATGCAGACCCATGGCGGGTTTGCCTTCGCCGAGGAATACGACGTCGAGCGCAAGTTCCGCGAAACCCGCCTCTACCGGATCGCGCCGGTGTCGAACAACCTCGTGCTGTCCTTTATCGGCGAGCATGTGCTGGGGATGCCGAAGTCTTACTGACGGCGGTCACTGCCGAAATGTGCGGCTACTGACTTGGTGCATGCCGATCATTTCTATTATTGTCGCTCCGGGCCTTCGTGCGCTTCACGCCCTCAGCCCGGGGTCCAGGCTGCTGGACGCCGGGACACGCCCGGGGTGACAATCGTGTTATTGGGGTGTCATTGGCTGACACGCCGTCGAACAAACAGGAGAACACAATATGGCCCGCGATGCGCTGAAACCGCTGGAAGGCGTTCTTGTCGTCTCGATGGAACAGGCGGTCGCCGCGCCCTATTGCGCGTCGCGCCTGGCCGATGCCGGGGCGCGGGTGATCAAGGTCGAACGCGCCGAGGGGGATTTTGCCCGCGCGTATGATTCCGTGGTTCATGGCGAAAGCGCCTATTTCGTCTGGCTGAACCGCGGCAAGGAATCACTGACCGCCAATATCAAGGACGAAGCCGACACGGAATTGCTGTACCGCATCATCGACGAGGCGGACGTGTTTATCCAGAATCTCGCCCCGGGGGCTGCGGCACGGGCAGGCTTTGGCTCGGATGAATTACGCAAGCGCAACCCGCGCCTGATTACGGTCGATATTTCCGGCTATGGCGAAGAAGGCGAATATGCCGACATGAAGGCCTATGACCTGCTGGTGCAGGCGGAATCGGGCCTGTGTTCGATCACCGGTCTGGCCGAAGGGCCGGGCCGTGTCGGCGTGTCGGCCTGTGACGTGTCCTGCGGCATGTATTCCTACATGGCGGTGCTCGAAGCGCTGATCGCCCGCGATGCGACCGGCGAGGGATCGTCGATCAAGACGTCGCTGTTCTCCGGCATGGCCGACTGGATGACCGTGCCGCTGCTGCATTACGATTATGCCCAGAAGATCGTGCCGCGGATCGGGCTCAACCATCCGTCGATCCACCCTTATGGCGCGTACGATACGCAGGATGGCGGTCAGATCCTGATCGCGATCCAGAACGAGCGTGAATTTGCCCGGCTCTGTGCCGACGTGCTGCTGGATGCGGACCTGCCAAAGGATTCCCGCTTTGAAAGCAACGAGGCGCGCTGTGCGCACCGGCCGGAATTTGACGTGGTGATCAATAACGTGTTCGGCAATACCGCCCGCGAAGAGCTGATCCGCCGCCTGCGCGCCGCCGCGATCGCCTTTGGCGAGGTCAATGACGTCGCCGGTCTGTCGGACCATCCGGCCCTGCGCCGCGTGCAGGTGGAATCGCCAACCGGCCCGGTCGACATGGTCGCGCCGCCTGCGCTGATCAATAATGGCGTGCGCGATCTCGGGGCAATCCCGGAAGCCGGTGCCAATACGGATGCCCTCAAAAAGGAATTTTCGGCATGAGCGATGGTCAGGACAAGAGCGATGTCGATTTCAGCGCCTGGATCGGTAAATCGGAGACCGAGTACGGCAAAGTGTCGGCCTATCCGGCGGATTATTTCACCGCGACCCTCGATCGTGACGATCCGCCGTTCAAGGACGGAGACCCGCTGCCGCCCGCCTGGCACTATTTCTATTTCCACGAACTGGTGAAATTGTCCGAAACCGGCGAAGACGGGCATCGCGCCAAGGGCAGCTTCATGCCGCCGATCCCGTATCCGCGGCGCATGTGGGCGGGCTCGAAGATGACGTTCGCGTCACCAATGCGCATCGGCGAAGATGTCCGGAAAGTGATCACCATCGCCGATATCGCGATCAAGGACGGTGCGTCCGGCCCGCTCTGTTTCGTGACCACCACCGAAGAAGTGTTCGGCGTGGATGACCGGCTGACGACGACAGAGCGTCGCACGCAGGTTTACCGCGATGTTGCCGACCCGGATGCGCCGAAGCCCAAACCGCGTCCGGCCCCGGCCGAGCCGGTCTGGAGCCGCACCATTCATCCGAGCGCGGTGATGCTGTTCCGCTATTCGGCCCTGACCATGAACAGCCACCGCATCCATTACGACAAGGATTACGTGCGCGACGTCGAGGGCTATCCGGGATTGTTGTTTCATGGTCCGCTGACCATGACGATGATGCTGGACCTGTTCCGCCGCGAGATGCCGTCGGCGACGATTACGGAATTCGACCTCCGCGCGGTCTCACCGGTCTACGATACGATGGATTTCACCGTTCATGGCGCGCCGGGTGATGATGCAGGGACCTGCAAGCTTTGGGCGATGACCGGCGAGGGCGCGCTGGCGATGACGGCGGATGTCAGCTTTACGGGCTGATCGGCCTTCCGGGGTGAGGCGTTCAGCGCGACCCCGGTGACGCCAGGGTCGCCTGTTTGCGCAACGCAAGCTTTGCCGCCTTGCGCTGTTCCCGCTTTGCCCGCCAGGCGGCGAGTTTGCGTTCGCGTTGTTCCGCGAAAATCCGGCGGCGTTCCTGGTTCCAGATTCGCATCACTTTTTTCGTATAGGGCCTGTTCCGGTCGCGCGTTGTCGAATGGTAGTGGGCGACGGCGCGGTTGATTGATTTGGTCGTTCTGCGCAGCTTTGCGAAGAGCTGTGCGGCGTAGAGCGCGTTGGCGGCAGGATCGAACGCCTCTTCGAGATTTTCGAACGCTTTCGGATGATATTTCAGGTTCACCTGCATACAGCCGACATCGATATTTCTGACCCCGTCGGCCTGCAGCTTGCGCACCGCGGTGATCGCGGCGGCCTTTGAGGGGAAAAAACGACCCTTGCCCTGGGCCATTACGGTCCATGGCCAGGCAAAATGTGACCGGCTGGATTTGTCCCAGCGTCCCGATTCAGCCAGCGATATCGCCTGCATGATTCCGATGGGCAGTTTCAGCGCTTGCTCGGTTTGGCTGACAATCTGGCGACAAACCGTTGAATTTGCCTTGTGATTCCCAGATTCGGCGGACATGGAGCGTGCGGGTGTGGTCAGCCCAAAGGTGAGCGTCGTCAGAAGGCCGGCGGCAATAATGAATCCGGTGGGGTGCATGCGCATTTCCGATTATGAGCAATTTTTGTGCCAATTCAGGTGCGTATGCCGATTATTTGTGCGGTGCACATGAATACAGGGTTAACTGTTCTTAACCTTACCTCCAAAACTTAAAAAAATGATGAAAACAGTCATTTTTTTCTTGAAGCGATGGGGGGGTGTCCATATATTGCATTGCAACACAAGTTGGTTGTCCAAGCGATTTGTGTTCCTTACCTTTCTTGGACGTTTCCTCCCTATCAAACTCAGGCCGCTCTTCGGAGCGGTCTTTTTTTGTTTAACATCAACAGGATGGTAAAATTTGTGCTGGCTGGTATACGGAAATTGTTCGCTCGGCTCTAAACTTTCCCGCCCGTTAAAATTGTGCGATGCAATATTTTAACTTTCTGTCTCCGGTGGGGTGGCGCCGCCTTCTCCAAGGGTGCGGGTCATCAGGACCGAGTCCGCCCAGTCGTTAAACTTGAACCCTGCAGAAGGCAGAACCCCGGCAGTTTCAAAGCCGAGGCGGCTATGTAGGCCGATTGACCCTGCCGATTGCGATCCGCCGATAACAGCGATCATCTGGCGCTTGCCCAGCGCCTCGCAACGGGAAATCAGCTCGTTCAGCAGGCGTGTGCCATAGCCGCAGCGCAGGTGACCGGCATCGATGTAGATCGAATCTTCCACTGAAAACCTATAGGCGGAGCGGTCGCGGAACGGGCCGGCATAGGCGTAGCCCTGGACGCCGGCAGCATCTTCGATGACGATCCAGGGCAGGCCCAGTGTCGTTACCCGGTGGAACCGCGCAGCGATCTCTACCGCATCGGGGGGCGTTTCCTCGAACGTGGCGACGCTGGTGCGGACGTAATGGGCATAGATCTCGGCAATCCGCGTGGTGTCCGTCAGGACGGCGTTGCGGATGCGTGATGAATGGTCTGCTGCGGCGAGGGTATTCATCGGGCGGTCGGCACCTGGTCACGGGATTGCATCTGCGCCGCTCGCAAGGCCATTTCAGGCACCAGGGTCGCCCGTTGTCTCACTCTGCGGCAAGGTCCTGTGCGGTTAGACGAGCGAGGGCGGCAACGACGTCGGTCATCTGTGCTGCGACCCGGTCGAAATTGTCGTTCTTTCGGATATTGATCTCGTCCATATAGAGCGCGCGGTTGATTTCTATCTGCACCGTGTGCACACCATCGCGCGGCTGGCCGTAATGGCGGGTTGTGAATCCGCCGGCGAATGGTTTGTTGCGGGCGACCGCGTAGCCGCAGCCTCGGATCACGCGTTCGATCGCGTCGGTGATGTAGGGCGCGCAGGCACTGCCGAAACAATCGCCGATGATGAACTCGGCACGGCCGCGTCCGGCATCGGGGTCCAGCGGGCCGCCTATTGACGGCATCGAATGGCAGTCCACGACAACGCAGTAGCCGAATTTCCGCTTTGTATCCGTGATCAGGGTTTCCAGCGCCTTGTGATAAGGCCTGTAATAGGAATCTATGCGCTCCGCCGCCTCGGCGAAGGTCAGCTTCCGGGGATAAATATCCTGTCCGCTGGAGACTACCTTGGCGATTGTCCCCAGCCCGGCGGCGACCCTGCTGGACTCGGTGTTCACGTAGCCGGGCAGGGGGTCTGAAAACATCTCCTGGTCAAGCTCGAACGGCTCGCGGTTGGCGTCGATGAAAGCGCGTGGGAACAGTGCCCGCAGCAATGGTGCGCCGTATTCCGGCGCCGCGGCGAACAGGTCATCGACAAACCCGTCTTCGGATCGGCGCAGCGCCACGGGGTCGAGCCGGGCGCCAGCGACAAATTCCGGCGGATAGTCGCGGCCGCTATGCGGCGACGCAAACACCAGCGGCACCGAATGGCTATCCGGGGTGCGGATATCGTATGCGGCGACGGGTTCAGGCGTGTTTTCGCCCGTGGCCGGCGGGAAAGATTTTGTAGAAGACATCATCCTGATTTAGCCCAAACGGGCTCGCTTGTCATCCGGCGTGCGCGGCGGGCTTTGGGGATTGAAGCCGCCCTTGACGTCAGGTGTTGCCTGTTCGATCAATAAAAAATTAACCATAAATTCAGGCAAAAAGCGGCGTTGCCGCGGGGGAGCCCGTTTCCGTATCCGCGGGCCGACGTTTACGCTTTCCTAATCGCCAGCGGTTAGCAATAGTGTCGAGTGACGCTCCCTTCCCGGGTGCATTTATGTTTATCCTGTAGTGGCGGACTGATCGATAATGGCAAGCATTCTCCTCGCGGAAGACGATTCATCTCTGCGCACCTTTCTCGGCAAGGCTCTCGGCAAGGCCGGCCACATGGTTACGTCCTGCGAGGATGGTGTCGAGGCCATAGCCGCGCTGGAATTGCGGGAATATGATCTGCTGCTGGCGGATATCGTGATGCCCGGCATTGACGGCATAGAGCTCGCCCAGCGCGCCACCGCGCACCTGCCGGACATAAAGGTGCTGTTCATCACCGGTTTCGCCGCCGTTGCCCTCAACGCCCAGAAAACCGGCGCCAACCGCAACGCCAAGATCCTGTCGAAACCCTTCCACCTGCGCGAGTTGGTGCAGGAGGTTGACCGTATTCTCCAGGAAGAAGCTGCCTGATTTCGGCCCCGACCGCATCATGGCCCGCATAATTGCCCGCATAATTCGACCCGGCGCGCCGACGCGCTTGCAATAGCCCGCCGGAAACGATAAAAACCCCCCGCCTTAACAGGCATCGGGCGATTAGCTCAGCGGGAGAGCACTTCGTTGACATCGAAGGGGTCACTGGTTCAATCCCAGTATCGCCCACCATTTT
>ERZ807291.528-NODE-528-length-64483-cov-6.473350_pt1 | contig 64483 bp, 65 predicted proteins | sample MGYA00521257_ERZ807291 | MGnify/ENA primary metagenome ERZ807291 (study PRJEB31413, sample SAMN03169783) | marine metagenome | biome: Marine; feature: Water; material: Subsurface seawater | place: North Sea | collected 2011-04-28 | depth 1 m m ... | reverse complement strand
ACCCCGGCAATCAGCAAGGCGTAGACAATTGTGCGCAACGTCTCGAACGTGCCGCCTGATTTCTGTTTCTTGTCTTTCGACATTCTACGACCTTTGCAACTTCATACCGCAGCGGAAACGCGGTTTCTAAACGCGTCACGGCGATTGCGCCAGTCACGAAAGGAACAGCGCAGCCATGCCATGGTGTCCTAGTCCACGATATCGGGAATCGCAGAGATGATGACAATCGCCTGCGCCAGGGGCGGTTCGTCCGTAATGGACAGTTCGATAAGTGGTTTCATACCCGGCGGCGTGATTTCAGCCAGGCGCGCAGCGGCACCATTTGTCAGATGCATTGTCGGCTTTCCTGATGGAAGGTTGATCACTCCCATATCGCACCAGAACACACCTTTGCGAAACCCTGTGCCCAGTGCTTTGGAACATGCTTCTTTGGCGGCATAGCGCTTGGCGTAGCTGTCGGCACGCTTGAGGCGGCGGTCAGACTTCACCCGCTCCGTTTCTGTAAAGCAACGCATCGTGAAGCGATCTCCGAACCGCTCGAGAGTCCGTTCAACACGCGTGATATCAATCAGGTCACTCCCCAGTCCGATAATCATGGGATACATCGGAACAGGTGGCTTTACGGGGTTGTCTTCACTCATGCGCTGGCCTCGCCCAGTGAATCCGCCCGGGCCTTGTCCATCAGCGCACGCATGCGCTTGATTGAGCTGTCGAGGCCACCAAAGATGGCTTCACCAATCAAAAAGTGACCGATGTTGAGTTCTTCTATCTCTTTGATTGCCGCAATTGGCCCGACGGTATCAAAGGTTATGCCATGTCCGGCATGCATCTTCAGACCGATCCCGGTTCCATATTCTGCGGCATCCTCGATCCGGGCATAAAGCCGCTCAGCCTCCTCCGTATCCCCTTCCGACAGGGCATCACAATAGGCACCAACATGAATTTCGACAGCCGGAGCACCGATAGAACGCGACGCATCAAGCTGCGCGCGATCGGGCTCAATGAACATGGAAACAATGGCACCGCGTTCACCAAGGTCATCGACAAACCGCTTGAGGTGATTGTGACCTCCGACCACATCGAGGCCACCTTCTGTGGTTCGCTCCTCACGCCGTTCGGGCACAATGCAAACCGCATGAGGCGCATGACGAAGCGCAATATCCAGCATCTCATCGGTCGCCGCCATTTCAAGGGTTAGCGGGATATCGATGGCCTCAAGCAAGCGGATGAGGTCATCATCCGAGATGTGCCGTCGGTCCTCGCGCAGGTGGGCAACAATGCTGTCAGCGCCTGCTGCCGCGGCGGCGCGCGCCGCACGGACAGGGTCGGGCAGACCGCCACCGCGGGCGTTGCGGATGGTCGCCACATGATCAACATTGACGCCGAGGCGCAGATCAGAAGCCATTGAACTGTCTCATGGTTTCGGGAACAGACGGTAGAATCGAACTTCTCGGATGGAAGGTCAAGGCGTGTCGTGGTCAGCTGCGGGCGCGCTCGACAGTGCTGACTGATCTATGTCCGTGCAAAGTCGTCACAATGTTGTTCAGGTGTTTGGCGTCAGCGACTTCAATATCAACGACCATATCGAAGAAGTCCGCCGTCCGGTTGGTAAACTTCAGATTTGAAATATTGCCGTGGGCGCTGGCAATGGTCGCAGCCATCTCCGCGAGACTCCCCGGCTCATTGACCAGCGTAATGTTCAGACGGCTGACCAGATCGGTTGTTCCCAGATCAGAATCCGGATCCCAGGACACATCCACCCAACGTTCCGGACTATCTGCGAAAGCCTCGAGAGTCATGCAATCTATGGTGTGAATGGTCACGCCCTTGCCGGTTGTCATGACACCCACAATGCGATCTCCGGGCAGCGGGTAGCAGCACTTGGCCATATGCACGGCGATGCCAGGCGTCAGACCGCTGATCGGAACGGCATGTTTGCCATCCCCGGTCGGCAGGCGTTTCTTGCGACGCAGTGAAAATATCGAAGCTGCGTTCTTCATTGCAGATTCGTCTTTGACCTTGTCCGGGAACACCGCCCGGGCCACATCTCGTCCGGTGTAAACGCCCTGCCCAACCATCGCGAACAGATCGTCGGTCGAATCCGCATGGAATTCCTTCAGGGCTTTGTCAAAAGACGCGCCGTCGAGCGTTTCCCCAATCCGGTCAAACCCCTTGCCGACAATTCCACGGCCCAGATCAACATACTGGCGCATCTCGGCTTCACGCAGCACGCGCCGAATGCGAGAGCGCGCCTTGCCCGTGACGACAAGTTTTTCCCAGTCCGGGGACGGTGTCTGGTTCTTGGATATCAGGATTTCGACCTGATCCCCGTTTTGCAGAACCGTGCGCAGCGGCATGTTGCGCCCGTTGATTTTCGCACCGACACTTTTGTCACCAATATCGGTATGGACGGCATAAGCAAAGTCGATCGGCGTTGCGCCGCGCGGCAGCGAATACACTTCCCCGCGCGGGGAAAAGCAGAAGACCTGATCGGAAAACATCTCCATGCGCGTATGGGCGAGAAAGTCTTCCGGCGCCACAGCGTTCTCTAGGATCTCGAGAAGCTCCTGAAGCCAGCGATACTGACGGTTCTCTTCCCGCACCGCATCAGACGCCGGGCCCGAGCCGGTTTCCTTGTAAACCCAGTGTGCTGCAACACCCCGTTCGGCCACGTCGTGCATGTCCTGAGTCCGGATCTGAATTTCGATACGGTGATCGGCGAGGCCAATCACGCTGGTGTGCAATGACCGATAACCATTCGGTTTTGGCGTCGAAATGTAGTCTTTGAATCTTCCGGGCACGACCTGATAGCGCCCGTGTACGACGCCCAACGCCTGATAACAATCCGGCACCGTCGGCACGACCACGCGAAAGGCAATGATATCGGATAATTGTTCGACAGATGAATGGGTCCGCTGCATCTTTCGCCAGATCGAATAGGGCGATTTCTCACGCCCGGCGATATTCACTTCAATCCCCGCTTCAGCGAACACATCGCGCAACTCGCCGAGTACGGCCTCAACAACGCTTTCACCTTCAGATCGCAGGAATTCGAGGCGGCGTGTGATCGAATCCCGTGCATCAGGATAAAGCTCACGAAACGCCCGGTCCTCCAATTCATCCTTGATGTCGTGCATGCCGATGCGTTCGGCCAGCGGCGCGTAGATGTCCATCGTCTCATGGGCAATGCGATGGCGGCGCTCTTCTTTCGGCACATGATGCAGCGTACGCATATTGTGTAAACGGTCAGCCAGCTTGACCAGGAGGACACGGATATCCTTGCTCATTGCCAGCAACAATTTGCGGAAGTTTTCTGCCTGCTTGGCACGGTCGGATTGCAACTCAAGCTGGGTCAGCTTCGTCACGCCATCGACCAACTGCGCGACCTCTTCACCGAAGAGTTCAGTGATTTCCTCAGTCGTGGCCTCGGTGTCTTCGATTGTGTCATGCAGGAGCGCTGTGATGATCGAAGCCGTATCAAGATGGTAGTTGGTCAGGATGCCCGCAACTTCCAGCGGATGACTGAAATAGGGGTCGCCCGAAGCCCGGGTCTGCGCCCCATGCGCCTTCATCGCAAAGACATAGGCACGGTTCAGCGCATCCTCATCCGCACTCGGATCGTAGGCACGAACTTTCTCAACAAGTTCAAATTGACGCATCATGAGAACATCATAGCCATGAAACGGCGTGCACGAAAAAGCCCGAACACATTAAAATGTGCTCGGGCGCTCGTTCGCGTGGGCGAAAATTTGATTGCAGGGCGTCAAACGCCTCTATCTGAAGCAAAAAGCGATCAGTTATCCGGGCTTTCGTCGACAGCGTCCTCGAAACGCATCTGCGGCATGCCGTCCTCGGAGCCTTCCTCACCATCCGCGAGCGGTGCATCGGGAACAACACCAGCGACGTGGGTTTCGGATTCGAGCAACTCGATGACTTCTTCCTCTTCAGGAAGGTCGAACTCGACATGTTTCTGCTGACCCGCGATCAAAGATTCCTGCAGACTTGCAATCTCGACGGTCTCGTCGGCGATCTCTCGCAGTGCAATAACGGGGTTCTTGTCGTTGTCGCGCTCAACAGTGATCGGCGCTCCCGCCGAAATCTCACGCGCGCGCTGACCGGCGACCATAACCAGATCGAAGCGGTTGGGAATACGTTCAATGCAATCTTCAACTGTGACGCGGGCCATTCAAATTTCTCCGAGCCTGAATAGGGGGTTGGCAGTTATATAGGCCCAAAATCACGGGAAGCCAACCGTTTAGGCGCAATAGGGTTCAGCGCGTTGTAATCTCGTCATCCAGAAGCTCAACGCCCGACAGGTCGGAAGCTTCGGCAAGCAGCGCATCAATCCCGCGCCCAGTCGCCGGATGTACCCAATCAGGTACGATATCGCGCAACGGAACCAACACAAATGCGCGCTGATCCATACGTGGATGCGGCAAAACCGGCCATTCCAGCGAAATCAAACCGTTGTAGTCGAGAAGATCGATATCCAGCACACGCGCAGCATTCCGCGCTTCGCGAACACGCCCGAACGTATCTTCAACGTGATGTAACGCCTGCAACAACGCCCCCGCTGCCAGATTCGTCGTCACCGAAACCACAATATTAACGAAATGTGGCTGGTCTGACACCGGAACCGGAGCGGTTGTATACCAGCGGGAGCGGTTCGAGACTTTGATCTGGTGCCCCTCCAAAGCGATAAGCGCAGCCTCAAGGGTCTGGCGCGGCGCGCCGTGACTGACACTGGGAAGATTGGCGCCGAGCCCGATCAAGATCATATTCTTCCTCTTCCCCACAAAGGTTGATTGTCACTGTGGTGGACGGCTGGACAGGGTTTCCGGCTCGGGCTATCTAACCCGCCATTCAAAGCAACCGCGCGGTTCCGCGGTCATATATTCAACAGATATTCACTTACGACGCTCTGGCGTCTGATTGCACAAAGGAATTTAACAGCGTGCTCAAGGACAATGAAAAAACAGTCGTTTTTATAGATGGTGCAAATCTCTATGCAACCGCCCGGGGGCTGGATTTCGACATCGATTACAAGAAACTACTTTCGCTTTTCCAGACCCGCTCGAACCTCGTCCGAGCTTACTACTACACTGTGCTGATCGAGGATCAGGAATACTCCCCCATTCGACCACTCGTCGACTGGCTCGACTACAACGGATACACATTGGTGACCAAACCGGCCAAGGCTTTCACGGACACAGCCGGCCGCCGACGCATCCGAAATTCAATTGACGTTGATCTGGCCGTCGACATGCTCGAAATCGCCGAAAAAGTTGACCACATCGTTCTGTTTTCCGGCAACGGAAGCTATCGCAGTCTGATTGCTGCCGCACAGCGTCGCGGAGCTCGCGTCACTGTGATCAGCACCACGTCCAGCAACACAGCGACAATCGCGGATGAATTGCGTCGGCAAGCAGACAGTTTTGTTGATCTGAAATCCCTGCGCGGTGATATCGCACGTGAACGTTCCCATCGCCCTGCCAACAGTGATGATGGTTACGATGATGATGATGACTACTACGATGACTTCGATGACGAGTTCGAAGACGACGATAAGGTATCCGTCGATAAAAACTCGGCGGCCTGATCATGCCGACACCACATGAACCAACCCATGACTGCCCTCTATGCCCGCGTCTAGCAGAGTTTCGAACTCAGAATGCAGCAAAGTTTCCCGATTTCCACAACGGGCCGGTCCCCAGCTTCGGAAGCCCCGATGCACGACTGCTGATCGTAGGTCTCGCGCCAGGCCTGAAGGGGGCCAATCGGACAGCCCGGCCCTTTACAGGGGATTATGCGGGCGACCTGTTGTATCCGACACTTGAAAAGTTCGGATTCTCCAAAGGTGAATTCAAAGCATCGCCCGATGATGGTCTCGAGCTTATCGACTGTCGCATTACCAATGCGGTCCGCTGTGTTCCACCCCAGAACAAACCCATTGGTGCAGAGGTCGTGGCCTGCCGCCCATTCTTTGCAGCTGAAATCGCAGCCATGCCAAAACTGGAAGTCGTTTTGGCACTCGGCGGGCTGGCGCATAAAGCGATCCTGGCAACTTTGGGCTACAAACAATCCGCGTTGAAATTCATTCACGCCGCGTCCTATGAGGTTGCCAATGGTGAGCGCAATATCATGCTGGCCAACAGCTATCATTGCTCACGCTACAACACGAATACCGGCCGCCTAACGAGTGAAATGTTCGAGGATGTATTCACTCTCATCCGTGATCATCTCGACGGGCTGGATTGACGACATGGGTCGCCAAATCTAAATTCGTTTCACTTGCAACGAATAGTTAATGACCCGATGACACGCTCCCGATCCGCGAACAAGGACGCTCCAGAGCATCTGGTTCTCGAGACCTTTCTCCCCTACCGACTGTCCGTGCTGGCCAACCGTGTCAGCAATGCCATAGCGCAAGACTACGAGGCAGGGTTCGGTCTGCGGGTTCCTGAATGGCGTGTCATGGCTGTACTTGGCCGTTTCGGCGCCAACACGGCAACCGGCTTGTGTCATCAGACAGCAATGGACAAGGTTACTATCAGTCGCGCCGCAACTACCTTGCTCGCCCGCAAGTTCATCACCCGAAAAACCGACCCCGATGATCGCCGCCGGACCATTTTGGAGCTGACGGCTGCAGGACAACGGGTGCATGACGAAATCGTGCCCGTCGCACTGGCCCATGAGGCTGACTTGTTGCACACACTCAGCCAGAGCGAGCGAGCCCAACTCGACAGACTACTCACCAAACTCCAGCAGGAAACTGAAGTCACAGCATCTAGAGAAAATGCTCGTGGAGCGGCGCAAACCCGTTGAACCCGATCGAAGCGTAGGTCGACGTATATGCACCGGTATTCCGGAACGTGACGAAATCTCCAGCTTTCAGCGTCACAGGCAATTCGTACAACGCATCTTCATAGAGCACGTCATGACTGTCACAGGTCGGCCCCGCCACCACGGACGGCGTCATGTCTGCCGACATGTCATCAAACTCCAGTTGATACTGAATTGCCTCACCCTCGGTCTCCGCCAGGCCGCCATATCGACCCACATCCAGATACACCCAACGCTGGCGCCCGCCATAGATGCGCTCGGTGACCAGAATGACCTCACTCCGCAGTTTTCCCGCAGATGCCACGATGGCGCGCCCAGGCTCCATCAAGACACGCGGAACTTCATCACCAAAAGATTCTGACAACGCCCGCCCGATCGCCGCGAAGACCTCGGCCAAACCGGGCCCATCATCATTGCGATATGGCACAGGAAATCCGCCCCCCAGATTGATCAACTCCAAAGCAACACCATCAAGCGCAAGCTGTTCGAATATCGCCGCGCAGCGGCTGATGCCTTCGCGCCAACGCTCGGGTTCGGTCTGCTGACTGCCGACATGAAATGACAGCCCCGCGGGTATAAGGCCGGCTGCCTTTGCCGCGCGCAAAAGCGGCGCTGCTTCGTCCGGCGCACAGCCGAATTTACGGGTCAGCGGCCAACGCGCACCGTCATTCGCAACAACGATGCGACAGAAAACTTTCGCGCCAGGGGCCGCAACCGCAAGCTTCTCGATCTCACCCAAACTGTCGATGGCAAATAGGTCAACGCCAAGATCATGGGCAGCGGTGATATCGACAGATTTTTTGACCGTGTTCCCATAGGAAATCTTCGAAGCTGGAACCCCTGCTTCGAGGCAAGCCATGATTTCTGCCAAACTCGCGGCATCAAAGGCGCACCCTGATTTGTTGAGTGTTGTCAGAACAGGGCGTGCAGGGTTTGCTTTCACCGCATAGTAGACCTCTGCCCACGGCGCCATTTCTCTCATGTCACGGAAGTTCGCTTCCACCTGCTCCAGATCGACGATCATGCAGGGCGTCGCCGGAGCCTCACTGGCCAGAAATGCATCGATTCTTGCTGTCATGCGGCTCATCCTTTACCCGAGCGGTGGCGCGTTATAGTCGAATCCCGGCCAGATTGAAGCGTCTTTTTTCGTCGCCAGACAATCATTACGCCTGTGCGGTTCATTGCCCTGAATCGCGGGGTCGTGGTAACCGGCACAAGACTTACAACTCTGGGACGAAAACACGTGGCAACGCGCCCTTCCATCTGGATCCTGAACGGCCCCAACCTCAACCTGCTTGGCGAACGCGAGCCAGGTATCTACGGCAGGGAGTCTCTGGCAGACATCGAACAACGTTGTCGGGATGCAGCTGAGACCGCCAATCTTGATCTCGAATTCCGGCAATCCAATCACGAAGGTGAACTTGTAGCCTGGATTCAAGAAGCCCGCATATCGGCGGCCGGACTTGCCATCAACGCCGGGGCCTACACACACACATCGGTTGCCGTGCATGACGCGCTTCGTCTGCTCGACATTCCGATTGTTGAAGTTCACCTCTCCAATATCTTCGCCCGGGAAGAGTTCCGACATAAGTCCTATATCAGCGCGGCTGCAACAGGTGTTGTGTGTGGGTTTGGCCCCATGAGCTATTTGCTCGCGATTGACGCGCTCGCAGCACGTATGGACTTGTAGATAAACATGAGTGACCCGTTCGATATTGATTCAGAACTTGTCCGCAAACTTTCTGACCTGCTTGCTGAAACCGGATTGGGTGAGATCGAGTATGAGGACGGCGGCAAACGCATTCGCGTGGCACGTCCAGCTGCTGCGGCTTCATCGACGGTCATCACTGCTCCGGCAGCAACGCCAGCGGCTGGTTCGCCAGCAATATCTGCGGCGGGCGATGATGCAAACCAACCCGGGGCTGTGTCGTCCCCGATGGTCGGCACCGTCTATCTTTCCCAATCCCCCGGCGACCCGCCTTTGATCAAAGCTGGCGACACCGTCACGCAGGGTCAGACGCTGATGTTGATCGAGGCGATGAAGACCTTCAATGAAGTCAAGGCACCCCATGGCGGAACCGTTTCCAGCATCGCAGTGACCAACGGGCAGCCGGTCGAGTTTGGCGAGTTGCTCGCCATCGTCGAATAACCGACCCGGATCGGACCAACAATGTTCAAAAAGGTTCTGATCGCGAACCGGGGTGAGATCGCGCTGCGGATCCACCGCGCCTGCAAGGAAATGGGAATTTCCACCGTCGCCGTCCATTCAACGGCTGATTCTTATGCGATGCATGTCCGCCTCGCCGATGAAAGCGTATGCATCGGTCCACCTTCCGCGGCGGAGAGCTATCTGAACGTCCCCGCGATTCTGTCTGCTGCCACGCTGACCGGCGCGGACGCGATTCATCCCGGCTATGGATTTTTGTCCGAGAACGCGAACTTCGCGCGCATCGTTGAGGAACACGGCATGGCCTTTATTGGCCCGACATCAGACTCGATCGCAACAATGGGCGACAAGGTCGCGGCCAAAGACGCCATGCGTGCCACAGGCGTTCCCGTTGTCCCGGGCTCCCTGGGCGCCGTCGAAAGCGTTGCGGATGCGAGCCGGATCGCCGGAGAAATCGGATATCCGGTCATCGTCAAGGCGGCATCAGGCGGCGGCGGGCGTGGCATGAAAGTCGTTGAGCATGAGGCCGATATAGAAACAGCATTCAAGATGGCGAGCCGGGAGGCAGAGTCAAATTTCGGCGATGCCACGGTCTATATCGAAAAATATCTCGCCCACCCCAGACATGTCGAAGTGCAAGTGATCGGCGACGGTCAGGGAAATGCCGTTCATTTGTTCGAGCGTGATTGCTCGCTCCAACGCAAACATCAAAAAGTTCTCGAAGAAGCCCCCTGCCCTGTTCTGGATGATGCGACCCGCGAAAAGATCGGCACGATCTGCGCCGAGGCAACCGCCAAAATGAACTACCGCAGCGCGGGAACCTTTGAGTTTCTTTATGAGAACGGCGAGTTTTTCTTCATTGAGATGAACACCCGGGTGCAGGTCGAGCATCCAATCACAGAGATGATCTGCAATTTCGACATCGTCGCGGAGATGATCCGTATTGCCGCAGGTGCCAAACTTTCCATCACTCAGGAAGACGTGGTGATGGAAGGTCACGCCATAGAATGCCGGATCAATGCTGAGGATCCTGTCAGCTTCGCACCCTCCCCGGGACTGATCGAGGAGTATCATGCGCCTGGTGGCCTGGGGGTGCGGGTCGATTCAGCATTATATGCGGGCTACCGAATACCACCGTACTACGACAGTCTGGTGGCCAAGCTTATTGTTCACGGGCGTAATCGCGACGAGGCCATCATGCGATTGCGACGCTCGCTGGGCGAAATGGCGGTGAGCGGTATCTCCACGACCATCCCGTTGCATCAAAGGCTTGTCGACAATCCCTCCTTTGCTGCCGCCGACTATGATATTCATTGGCTCGAGAGTTTCGTCGAAACATCGTAGTTGCGTCTCATGGCGGGTTTGACCCCACAATTGCTTCTTGGCGCATATGCCAGCGGGATCTTCCCGATGGCCGAAAGCCGCAACGATCCGGACCTCTACTGGATCGATCCCGACGCGCGTGGAATTATCCCTCTGGACTCATTTCACGTTCCCCGTCGCCTGCGAAAAACCCTGCGAAACACCCCCTATGAGGTCCGGTGCGATTCTGACTTTATCGGTACCATTCGCGGTTGTGCCGAACCGCAGGGCGCGCGTCCTGAAACATGGATCAATGACGAGATCGAGCGCCTTTACGGAGCGCTGTTCGAAATGGGGTTTGCCCATTCGGTCGAATGCTGGCTGGACGGTGAACTGGTCGGCGGTCTCTACGGCGTTTCACTTGGTGGCGCGTTCTTCGGAGAAAGCATGTTCACGCGGGCCCGCGACGCCAGCAAGATTGCACTTTGCCATCTGGCTGCCCGACTCCGAAAAAGCGGTTACGTCCTGCTCGACAGCCAGTTTGTGACGGACCACCTGACACAATTCGGGACGATCGAGATTGATCGGGCAGAGTACAAGAACCGGCTTGCCGAGGCCCTCAAGGCCAACGCTGATTTTCAGCCCGGGCTGTCCGCCGACGAGTTGGATGCTTTTATACAGTCGACAACCCAAACATCGTAGACCGGATGCTCGAGAGCTGAGACAGCAGGACTGGACGCAAACATCCAGCCACTGAACAATCTCTGGTCGGCGGCGCTTTCGAAACTCTCATCAATTTCCAGAAAAGCTGTGCTTTCAGGCGCCTCGGTAGGGGGCGTTTTGTGGCACGCACGCACCTGAATGGTCAGGCTGCCAAACGCAAAAAGCCGATCAAAGGGAACGTTGAAGGTCGAAATCCGCGCCGTCACCTTGTCGAGCCCCTGCAACACTGCGCCAGTTGTGGCGGGTGCGTCCTGGCTTTCCGGAGTCTGCGCAAATGCCGGCACGGCACACAGCGTCACAGCACAAAACATGCTCGTAAGCCGGAAATTGAGAAACTTCATGCCAATGATATCCACGTGTCAGACTGATGCCCCGGTACGCGCAACAAAATGATCAGTTCGCATCCGTGGCGAGGAAAATGATTTCCGAGACAGTATCTTCGAGCGCCTGAAAGTCTCGCGTGCGTGCAATATCCGAACCCGCACTGAGCGTTTGCTCCGACTGGCCTGGAAACAGACGAAGATATTTTCCGCCCAACAGCCCCTCTGCAGTAATACCGGCTTCGGTATCGGCAGGCAGACTTACATCTTCGCGCACAGTGAAAGTAACCACGGCTTCGAATGTCTCGGCGTCGAGAGTGCGTTCCACCACAGAACCAATCTTGACCCCCGAAATACGGACATCACTGCCGCGTTCGAGACCGCCAACTTTCAGGAACCGCGCTTGTAACTGATAGCCGCCATCCGCCTGCACATCGATCACACGGGCGCCAAAGATAACGAAGCCAATCGCAACTGCGAGCACCAACGCACCCAGAATGGTTTCAACAGCACCACGTTTCATTGATCGCTCTCCGTTTTGCCGGCCTCACGCTTGGCGCGGGCCTGAGAAATTATGAGTTCCAGCAAATCATCGATGATTAAAGCATCCTCGGTGAAAGAGATGGTGCCGCCATCAGGAATATTGTCTTCGCCACCCCCGATATCAATCTGAACGAGCTTCTCGCCAAATATGCCGTCGGTGACAATCGCTGCGCTTGCATCGGTATCAAGCACGACCTCTCTGTCGATTGAGAAGGTGGCGCGAACCCGAAACCCGTCGGCCAGTTCCATGGCAACCACTTTGCCGACTGTAACTCCGGCTGCCCGTACGGGGCTGCCAACAGACAATCCGTCGGCCCTCTGGAATGAGGCGTGCACTTCATAAGTGGTGGTTCGCGCCAGAAGTGGCGGCCCAAAAACAAGAACCAGCGCCAAAACAATGGCCACACTCACACAAAGGCCAACAACGACGTCTCGAATTTCGCGGCGCGCTGCTGTGTTCATGATGTTTGGCTCATCGGAGGCCTTGGACGACTTGGAGTAATGGCGCGGCTATTGCGGCGTCCAGGGCTCATAGTCCCCGGTTCCACGCTTGCGCTCACCTTCAGCCAGAACACTGCCAGGCGGGTGATAGGCCGCACGTGTTCCGGTCAAATTGGGGACATGGTCTTTCTGCCATTCATGGCGATTGCTTTCATCGAGCGGCGTATCGCTCAGATGATGCAACCATGAATGCCATTCCGGCGGCACCTTGCTGGCCTCCGGACGGCCCTTATAGATGACCCAGCGGCGCTCCCGGTTGTACCGATTGCGCGTGCGTCCCCGGTAATATTTGTTGTCGAACTGATCGGTGCCGACGAGCTGACCCGAGATCATGGTTCGAAGCAACGTTCCAATTGTCGCCATATCGCTTGCAAGTCCCTGTTCACGCAACGAATTGGCCGGACTATCGCACCCGATGGCGCGTCTGGTCCAGCATGATGATTGGAATTCTCGAATAGAGACACCGATCTGATTTACTACACAATGTAGACGAATATCTGCCGCATGACCCAAAATGTGGTTGCGGCGCAAATATCTTGTGGTTTAGCCTGCCTAATTGTCGAGATTTAGTGTTTTTCATGCCAATTCCATGAATTTGCCACAAACTCGACGGGGGCTGCACCGCAAAACCAACGGCGAGTTTGTGCGCAGTTACCCTGGCTCATTTTGTTTTGGCGCAGCCAGCACGCGCCGGTTTGGGGGAAGAGATGCGGATAGAACGCCGCTTTACGACTGAGGGTGCAAGCCCGTACGCAGACATCGAATTTCGCACCACGTCGAGTGAAATCCGCAATCCGGACGGCTCCGTGGTCTTTGCAGCAGAAGATATTGCTGTGCCAGCAGCATGGACACAGGTCGCTTGCGATATCCTGGCGCAAAAATACTTTCGCAAGGCAGGCGTCCCTGCCCGCCTGAAACCTGTTGTCGAAAAGGATGTGCCGGAGTTTCTCTGGCGTCAGCAGCCCGACGAGGCAAAGCTCAAGAAACTCTCTGCGGCAAAACGCTCAGGTGGTGAAAGTGATGCCCGGCAGGTCTTCGATCGTCTGGCCGGCACCTGGGCCTATTGGGGCTGGAAGGGCGGCTATTTTGATTCTGCCGAAGACGCGAGCGCCTATTACGACGAAATGCGCTTTATGCTCGCCAGCCAGATGGCCGCGCCGAACAGCCCACAGTGGTTCAACACCGGACTGCACTGGGCCTATGGCATCGACGGTCCCGGTCAGGGCCACCACTACGTGGATTTTGAAACCGGTAAACTGACCAAGTCCAAAAGCGCCTATGAACACCCGCAGCCCCATGCCTGCTTCATTCAGTCCGTGGCTGATGATCTGGTGGGCGACGGTGGCATTATGGACCTATGGGTTCGCGAAGCCCGGCTGTTCAAATACGGCTCAGGAACGGGTTCGAACTTCTCCCAAATTCGCGGATCCAACGAGGCGCTCTCAGGCGGTGGCAAATCCTCCGGTCTGATGAGTTTCCTCAAGATCGGCGACCGCGCTGCCGGCGCAATCAAGTCAGGTGGCACAACCAGACGCGCTGCCAAGATGGTCGTGGTGGATATCGATCATCCCGATATCGAAGAATACATTGAGTGGAAGGTCCTCGAAGAGCAGAAGGTCGCCGCGCTGGTGACAGGTTCGAAAACCTGCAAACTTCACCTCACCGCCATCATGGAAGCCTGCAACGGTGATGATGCACCAGACGGTGACGAACGGTTCCAGCCAGCCGAAAACCCGGCCCTCAAGAAAGCGATCCGCGCCGCCCGCAAGGCGATGGTGCCCGACAATTATGCGCAGCGCGTTATCCAGTTCGCCCAGCAAGGCTTCAAGGAGCTTGTGTTCCCGACCTATGACACCGACTGGGATTCCGATGCCTATCTGACCGTTGCAGGTCAGAACTCCAACAACTCGGTCCGCGTGACCGATGATTTCCTCAAAGCCGTCGAAACCGGCGGATCCTGGGATCTCACGAGCCGGACGGATGGCAGCGTCGCAAAAACAGTTGATGCCGGCGAACTCTGGGACAAAGTCTCCTACGCCGCATGGTCCTGTGCCGACCCGGGAATCCAGTACGACACGACGATCAACGACTGGCACACCTGCCCACAATCGGGTCGGATCAATGCTTCGAACCCGTGTTCGGAGTACATGTTCCTCGATGATACAGCGTGCAATCTCGCATCCCTGAACCTGATGACGTTCCGCGATGACGACGGCAGCTTCGACGTGGATGGTTTCACCCATGCTGTTCGCCTGTGGACTGTCACGTTGGAAATTTCCGTGCTGATGGCGCAATTCCCGTCCAAGGAAATCGCACAACTGAGCTACGAGTTCCGCACACTTGGTCTGGGGTACGCCAACATTGGCGGCCTGCTCATGGCTTCGGGCTTTTCCTATGACAGTGACGAAGGCCGCGCACTCTGTGCTTCGATCACGGCACTGATGACCGGTACATGCTACGCGACCTCAGCCGAGATGGCCGAAGAACTCGGGACCTTCCCCGGTTACGAAAAGAACGCCGATGATATGCTGCGGGTCATCCGCAACCATCGTCGTGCGGCGCACGGCGAAGCCAAGGGCTATGAGAATCTTGCCACCCTGCCCGTGCCGCTCGACCATGCCAACTGCCCGGACACACCGATCGCAGAAGCGGCCAAGTTGGCCTGGGACCGTGCCCTGGAGCTTGGTGAAGAGCATGGTTACCGCAATGCCCAAACCACTGTTGTGGCACCGACCGGCACCATCGGTCTGGTCATGGATTGCGACACAACAGGCATCGAGCCGGACTTCGCGCTGGTGAAGTTCAAGAAACTTGCCGGCGGCGGTTACTTCAAAATCATCAACCGCATGGTGCCACAGGCGCTGCAAAATCTGGGGTACACACCCAAGCAGATTGACGAGATGGCAAACTATGCCGTGGGCTATGGGTCACTTGCCGACGCACCTTCCATCAATCATGCCACTCTGGCCGAGAAAGGCTTCGGTGACGAACAGATCGCAGCAATTGAGGAAGGCCTGGGAACAGCTTTCGATATTCGCTTTGCCTTCAACAAATGGACGCTTGGTGCGGCCTTCTGCACAGAAACCCTTGGACTGGATGCCAACAAGCTCGACGACATGTCGTTCGACCTGCTGACGGCCATCGGCTTCACCGAAGAGCAGATCGCTGCCGCCAACAACCACGCTTGTGGCACAATGACACTGGAAGGCGCCCCTCACCTCAAGGACGAACACCTGTCGGTCTTCGACTGCGCCAATCCATGCGGCAAAATTGGTAAGCGCTTCCTCTCTGTCGACAGTCACATCCGCATGATGGCGGCGTCTCAGCCGTTCATTTCCGGGGCGATCTCCAAGACGATCAACATGCCCAACAGCGCCAATGTCGACGAATGCGCCGAAGCCTATATGCTGTCATGGCGTCTGGGCCTCAAGGCCAATGCGCTCTATCGTGATGGCTCGAAGCTCAGCCAGCCGCTGCAATCACAGCTTCTCGCGGACGAGAATGACGACGCTGATGAAACGCTCGACGAGTTGCTCGACGCCCCGAACGGTCGCCGTGCAGAGATGGTCGCCGAACGTATCGTCGAGCGTATCGTCGAACGCGAGGTTGATCGTCACAAGCTGCCCCATCGACGTAAGGGCTATACCCAGAAGGCCATCGTCGGCGGCCATAAGGTCTATATCCGGACCGGTGAATATGATGATGGTTCCATTGGTGAAGTCTTCCTCGACATGCACAAGGAAGGTGCAGCCTTCCGGTCGCTGATGAACAACTTCGCCATCGCGGTTTCCATCGGCCTGCAATATGGCGTGCCCCTGGAAGAGTTTGTCGACGCCTATACCTTCACCCGTTTCGAACCTTCAGGACCTGTGGAAGGCAACGACACAATCAAGATGGCGAGTTCCATCCTCGACTATGTCTTCCGTGAACTGGCAATCAGCTATCTCGGCCGCAACGATCTCGCCCATGTCGAGATCGACGACCTGGAACCTGACACGATGGGTCGGGGTGAATCCGATGACGGGCTTCCGCCGCTGTCCAAGCTGACAGAGTCAGTGGTCAGCACAGGCTATGTGCGCAGAAGCACGCTGTCTGTAATCGAGGGTGGCCTCCGCGAGCTGGAACCAGTCCAGCAGGCGCCCGAAGCCCACGCCACAGTCGGGGCGACAGGCACAGACGGCATGACGACCGTCGACATCGAAACCGTCGTGACGCCATTGCCCAGCGCAGCCCAACAACAGCTCGACCTGGAATATGTGGTTCAGGAAGAACGCTCCATGCGCGTTCGTCAGGCACGCCTCAAAGGTTACGAGGGCGACGCCTGCGGCGAATGCGGAAACTTCACGCTCTTACGTAACGGGACATGCATGAAATGCGACACCTGTGGCGGTACCAGCGGGTGTAGCTGAGTAATTCGAGCGGGGCCGGACCCCGATGGCTCGAATAGTCGACCCCCTGCCAGTCCGATTGGCACCGGGTCACACTCTCCTCCCTGACCTCCGGGGTGTGCAAAGGTAGGCGCACCCCGGTTTTTTTGATGGCACGCACGCAAATCCCTTACCCGGGAGCGAGCAAGCCGCTAGTCTTATCCCAACACAACCATGTCTGACAGGAGACCTCCCACATGGCCGGTACCATCGACGCACGCCTCAACGAACTTGGCATCGAACTGCCCCCCGCCAGCACACCGGGCGGCAACTACGTGCCCTTTGTCCAGACGGGAAACCTGTTGTTCATCTCCGGACAGGTCCCCATGGTTGATGGGAAACCGGCCTGGATCGGTCACCTTGGCAAGGACATCAGCATCGAAGAAGGCGCTGCAGCGGCACGCGTTTGCGCGCTCGCTATTCTTGCGCAGGCCAAGATCGCCCTCGGTGGAGACCTGGATCGCATCACACAGGTTGTGAAACTTACGGGCTTCGTGGCCTGCACGCCCGATTTCAAGGACCCGCCAAAGGTTGTGAATGGGGCTTCAGACCTCTTTGGTGAGGTCTTCGGCGATGCCGGGCAACATGCCCGTGCCGCCGTCGGCATGGCCTCCCTTCCCAGCGGCGTTGCTGTCGAAGTGGAAGCTGTGTTCGAAGTCGCCTGATCGTTCGAGACGGACTTGGCAGGACTGCATCACCACTCTCACGGCCCGGTCCCGCCCGATACACCGGGCGGTGATCGCAAGCTTGTCTTTGCCATAGCCGTCAATGTGCTCCTGACCGTCGCCCAGATCATCGGCGGGGTATTTTCTGGCAGTCTCGCGCTGATCGCGGATGCCATCCACAATTTGTCCGATGCCGCCGCGCTGGCGATTGCTCTGCTCGCCCGCAAGATCGCCCGGCAGCCTGCCGACGCCAACCATACCTATGGGCATGGACGGGCCGAAATGATCGGCGCGTTCTTCAATCTGACCTGGCTGATTTTCATCGGCATTTTTCTGGTGATCGAGGCCATCGACCGTCTGCTTGACCCGCAGCCTGTGGAAGGCTGGATCGTTGTCATTATTGCCGGGATCGCGCTGGTGGTTGATGTCGCCACCATGGCGCTGACCTATGCCATGTCGCGCACGTCGATGAATATCCGCGCGGCGTTCATTCACAACTTCTCTGATGCGCTGGCCTCGGTCGGCGTCATCATCGCCGGCACCCTGATCATTCTCTATGGCTGGCTGTTTATCGACGCCATCGTCACGCTGGCAATTGCCGGATACATCCTGCTTCAGGCAGCCATCGAAATTCCCAAGGCGGTCAATATCCTGATGCAGGCCGTTCCCCAGGAAATCGATGTGGCCGAAGTGACAGAACACCTGCAATCCACCGACAGCGTGCGCGATGTCCACCATGTCCATATCTGGAACATCGACGAACATCGCCGCTCACTCGAAGCCCATATCGTGATCTCGCGCCATGACATGGGCCAGATGGAAGCCATCAAAAAGGCCATCAAGGATAAACTCGAGGCCGAATTCCAAATCGGGCACTCGACTCTGGAGTTCGAGTTCCCGGACCACGACGAGGCATCGCTTGGTCCCGCCTCACCGACCAGCTAAACTGACACCATGCCAGACGGTGACACAGCACTTTCCGCCCGTATCGTTGAAAATATCGCAGATATCCCGGCCGACACATGGGAGAAACTCGCGGGTGATGACAACCCCTTCGTGAGCCATCAGTTCCTCCATGCGCTGGAGGAAACCGGTTGCGCAAAGAATGAGGCTGGCTGGCTGCCCCAACACATCGTTGTCGAGGAAACCAACGGTGACATCGTGGCCGCCGCCCCCATGTATCTGAAGAGCCATTCACAGGGCGAGTATGTGTTCGATCACGGCTGGGCCCATGCCTGGGAGCGTGCGGGCGGCCGCTACTACCCCAAAATGCAGGTGGCAGCGCCTTTCTCGCCCGTCACCGGTCCGCGGCTATTGGCCGGAACGGGACCAGATTCCGACGACGCGCGCCTGACATTGCTGCGCGCACTGGAAACCGTATGCCAAAAGCTCGAAGTGTCTTCAGTCCACGTCACCTTCTGCACGGAACGCGAACACCAGATCATGGGAATTGCGGACTGGATTCCGCGCGTTGGTCGCCAGTTTCACTGGCACAATCGCGGCTATGAAACCTTCGATGATTTCCTGGGTGCACTCACCAGCCGCAAGCGGAAGATGATCCGCAAGGAACGGCGTCAGGTCTCGGATCAGGGCATCCGCGTCCGTCCGCTCACCGGCGACGAGATCAAACCCGAACACTGGGACGCCTTCTATCAATTCTACGTCGATACCTATGATCGCAAATGGGGCTATCCCTATCTGACGCGCGAATTCTTTGAGGCCGCACAGGCGCGTTTGGGCCACAAGATCGTGTTGGTCATGGCAGACATGGATGGCCTGCCCGTTGCCGGTGCCCTGAACCTCAAGGGCTCGGACGCGCTTTACGGACGCAACTGGGGCTGTCTGGGGGACTTCCGCTTCCTGCATTTCGAGGCCTGCTACTATCAGGCCATCGAATACGCGATCGACAACAAGCTCTCGACCGTCGAGGCCGGAACACAAGGTCCCCACAAGATCCAGCGCGGCTACGAGCCGGTCACGACCTATTCAGGACACTACATTCCCAACGAAAGCTTCCGCGACGCTGTCGCACGCTTCTGCCAGGAAGAAGAACGGGAAGTGGACTGGGAAATGGAATCCTACGCCGAGCACCTGCCCTATCGCCAGGAAGACTAGTCTCTCAAGTTAGGGGGCGGGATACAAACCCGCCCGCAGCAGCAATCGGGCGCCTACTTTTCGACCAGCGCTGGTTCCTTGTCGCCGTCACCGGAATCATCCGGGCTCGGCTTCTTCTGCTTTTTGCCAGACCCGCCATCTCCGGACGGCTTGTCTTCCTTGTAGCTGAAGGTCAGCTTGCCGTCGTCTTCGCCAACCTCCACAGCGCCACCCTTGGTCAGCTTGCCAAAGAGCAATTCCTCGGCCAGCGGCTGTTTCAGGCTTTCCTGAATGACACGCGCGAGCGGTCGGGCACCGAACTGCGGATCGTAGCCCTTCTTCGCCAGCCAGGCACGCGCATCGTCATCCAGATTGATAGTGACGTTGCGATCTTCGAGCTGGGCTTCGAGCTGCATGACGAACTTGTCGACCACATGCCCCATCACATCGGGGGACAAATTGTTGAACCCGATCACCGCGTCGAGACGATTGCGGAACTCCGGCGTGAAGAGCTTGTTGATGGCTTCTTCATCATCGCCCTGACGCACACCCGAGCCAAAGCCCATGGCATGCTTGGCCAGATCGGCCGCACCGGCATTGGTGGTCATGATCAGGATCACATTGCGGAAGTCGACGGTCTTGCCGTTGTGATCGGTCAGCTTGCCGTAATCCATCACCTGCAAAAGGATGTTGAACAGGTCGGGATGGGCTTTTTCGATTTCATCGAGCAGCAGCACCTGATGCGGGTGCTGATCGATGGCATCGGTCAGCAAACCACCCTGATCAAAACCGACATATCCCGGCGGAGCACCAATCAGGCGCGAGATGGAATGACGCTCCATGTATTCGGACATATCGAACCGCGTGAGCTCAACACCCAGCGAACGGGCCAGCTGCCGGGCGGCTTCGGTTTTGCCAACACCGGTCGGTCCGGAGAACAGATAGGCGCCAATGGGCTTTTCGGGCTCACGCAGGCCCGCACGGGCGAGCTTGATCGCGCCCGAAAGTGCGGTGATCGCATCGTCCTGACCAAATACCATGGTCTTGAGATCACGTTCGAGATTCTCAAGCGCAGCCTTGTCGTCGCGATTGACGGTTTTTGGCGGGATGCGGGCGATTTTTGCAACCACCGCCTCGATATCTTTCACGCTGATCGTCTTCTTGCGCTTCGACGGTGAAAGCAGCGCCTGGGCAGCCCCGCTCTCGTCAATTACGTCGATCGCGCTGTCGGGAAGCTTGCGATCATTGATGTAGCGTGCCGACAGTTCAACAGCCGTGCGGATCGCCTGATCTGTGAACCGGACATCATGATGCTTTTCGTAATTGGGCTTGATGCCACGCAGGATCTTCACGGCATCCTCGACCGAAGGTTCGTTCACGTCGATCTTCTGGAAGCGGCGCACCAAGGCGCGGTCTTTCTCGAAGTAGCTCCGATACTCCTTGTAGGTCGTCGACCCAATACAACGCAGCTTGCCGCTGGCCAGGGCTGGCTTGAGAAGGTTCGACGCATCCATGGCACCGCCGGATGTAGCCCCGGCGCCGATGATCGTGTGGATTTCATCGATGAAGAGCACCGAGCCCTCCATATCTTCGATTTCGGTGATGACCGCCTTCAGGCGTTCCTCAAAGTCACCGCGGTAGCGCGTGCCTGCAAGCAGCGCTCCCATATCGAGAGCAAATATCTGGGCGTCTGCGAGAACCTCGGGGACTTCACCATCGACGATGCGCTTGGCAAGGCCCTCAGCGATAGCCGTCTTGCCAACGCCGGGATCCCCCACGTAAAGCGGGTTGTTCTTGGTGCGCCGGGCAAGGATCTGAATGGTGCGCTCAACTTCATGCTCACGACCAATCAGCGGATCGATATCGCCGTCTTCTGCCTTCTGGTTGAGATGCACGCAATACGCACTCAGGGCTTCCTGGCCCTTTTTGACAACGGTGTCGCCGTCGACACCCTCTTCCTCGGCACCGTGAACAGGACGAACGTCTTCATGACCGGGAACCTTGGCAATGCCATGAGAGATGTAGTTGACGGCATCCAGACGGGTCATCTCCTGCTGCTGCAGGAAATAGACAGCATGGCTCTCACGCTCTGAGAAAATAGCGACCAGGACATTTGCACCGGTCACCTCTTCACGGCCGGAAGACTGCACATGGATCGCCGCCCGCTGCAGAACGCGCTGGAACCCGGCGGTCGGCTTTGACTCCTCAACCCGGCTCGTGATCAGGCTGGAGAGCTCCTCGTCAATATATTCGGACAGGTCACGGCGCAGATGGTCGATATCAACCCCGCAGGCGCGCAACACAGCCACAGCATCCTGATCTTCGGTCAGGGACAGAAGAAGATGTTCCAGGGTTGCGTACTCGTGGTGACGCTCATTGGCGAGCGACAGGGCACGATGTAATGACTGTTCCAAATTCTGAGACAACATTTGCGAAGATTACCTTTCGCGTGAGGGCTTCGTCATCCTTACGTCAAACAATGCGCCGCAGTTCAATCCTTCTCAAGAGTACACTGCAACGGGTGTTGATTCTTTCGCGCATAATCCATGACCTGAGTGACCTTGGTCTCTGCTACTTCATAGGTAAAGACACCACATATCCCCACGCCTTTCTGATGGACGTGAAGCATGATCTGTATGGCTTCGTCGTGGGACTTTGAAAAGAACTGCTCAATCACCATCACGACGAATTCCATCGGCGTGTAATCGTCATTGAGCATCAGAACCTTGTACATCGACGGTTTCTTCGTCTTGGTTCTGGTTTTGGTGGCGATACCAGTGTCACCGGTCCCGCCGCCGCCAATATCGTCATCAGAATCATCATCGGATGCGCGCGGCGCGATCCGGTTACAGACTTCGGCACTTTTGAAACTACTGACCATTATCGCACTGTGGTGTCGGTTTACTCTGCAGACAGTCTAGCTGAGCCTTGCCCCGCTGCGAAAGCCATGGGGGAGACGTTGGGCTCATCTAAATGTGTACGAAACGGGCGAAAAACAACCCCCAGACATGGCAACGGCCCGACCAGAAGTACTGGGTCGGGCCGTTAAACCGCCTACGTATGGGAGGAGAGTTACGCGGCGATAGGTTTTGAGAAGGTTTCAACGGCCTTGTTGATACGCTCGCTGATCGGCTGTGAGGCCTGATTGGAAACCTTAACCGAAAGATCCTGAAGCTTGGTCGATTCGGCGACGAAGCCATCAAATGCGGTCTTGGCCCATTCGGCCTGCATATCCATCAGTTCCTGCGGGTTCTTCGCGGAGCTCAGCTTCTTGGCGGCTGCCATGTTGGCTTCAGCGGCCTTCTGGGCGTACGCTGCGACTTCCTTACCCACAACTTCGAAGCCTTTGGCAACGATGTTGGAGGAAACGATCACGGCTTCAACATTTTCACGATTGAAATCGGAAACCTGGTCGAAGTTTTCAAAAGCCGACTTCTGGGCTTCGTCCATCTTGTCACGGGCGGTGTTGTAGAACTCTTCGTAACCCTTTGCGAAGGCATCGGTGCCGGCCTGAACCGCATCATCAAACGTCTTCTTCTGGGCTTCAGCAACGGCTTCGAGTGTATCCTGAGCCGATTTCGCTGCGCTGGTCTTCTTGGTGGTCATATCAGACTATCCTTTATAAATTGTGCGCTGCATCACACATTTAGTGGTGGGCTCGCGAAACAAAAACTGTCCAAGCCCTTGAATTAACATCGTTGCCGCATTGCAACATGACACATATATGCTAACCCTGACGTCCGATGTCAACGATTATTTTGTGCAGTGCACCATTTTTATCTCGCTGATGCAATATGGCCTGTTTTCTGGTCTTTTCGAGGCCTCGTGCTTGAGACTCAAGTGCCAGCGTGCGTAGATATCCAAGACTCGGAGATCATCCGGATTCAGCCAAAACAGAAGGTATCTTTCGATGACATATTGCGTTGCCATCAAGGTTCGCGACGGAATCGTTGCTCTGGCGGACTGTCGTCTCACATCCGGCACGCAAGTCACCGTCGGCCGAAAGATCACGCTGCACGGTCAGAACCACCGGTTCTTCATCGCCACATCGGGATTGCGCTCTCTGCGGGACAAAACGCTTTCCTATCTGGACCGTGAGATTGAGGCTCTCGATTCTGACAATTTTCCGACCATGCTTGATGCTGTGGAGGCTTTTGCGGGGCAAATGCGTCAGGTCGCGCGGGCCGATATGGAGTTTCTTGAGGAATCCAACCTGAAGTTCAATATCCATGCCCTTGTCGGCGGAAGGCTCGCAGAAGATACCGAATCCCATGTTTTTCTCGTCTACCCCGAAGGTAACTGGATCGAAGTCGGCGAGAGAACGCCCTATCAGGTCATCGGTGAAACCCCTTATGGCAAACCCGTTCTCGACCGAGCGCTGGATTACGATACGCCATTGTCGACAGCCCTCAAGCTGGCTTATCTGTCGTTCGATTCAACGCGCGCCAGCGCATCGGATGTCGGATTCCCAATCGATTTGATGACCTTTACCAACGCCGATGAAACGTGGCGCGAAGCCCAGTACATTGACGATGATGTAAGGGCTCAACGCTTCTGGTGGAATGACAACATCACGCGCATCGCCCGTGAGATGCCTGACGGGCCCTGGGTTGACGACCTTCTGGCAGCGCCGCTCTGGGTCGTCGACGGGAACAAGCCCGACGCCAGCTAATGCGCGTTGATCCAGCTGATTGCGCGCTGGCTCCATTCACCCCCGGGTTCGGCACCTTCGCCCATCACCGAAAAATGCGTCTTGCCCTCCATCTCGAGAGTCTCGATATCCGCCCCCGCATCTCCAAGGGCTGTTGCAAACGCCTTGGCCTGCGGAATCAGGAACGGATAGTCGGCACTTCCCCAGGACACCAGGAACGGCGGCGGAGTTTCAGCAAGCCGGTATAGCGGGCTTTTCTGCTGACCATCATCGCCTTCCTCAAGACAGGGAGGTGGCCAGTCCGCCATATCGGAATCCGAAGAAACGTCATAAACGCCCGAGATCGGCAAACAGCCCTTGATCACATCACGCCCCAACCCGTGACGCGCCTGCCAATCACGGGTGACGGCGAGTTGCGCGGCATAGTGACCACCTGAGGAGTGTCCGCCCACAAAAATGCGATCCGGGTCCCCCCCATGTCGGTCCACATTTGCCACCAGACAGGCAATCCCGTTGCAGAGGTCCGGAAATCCGTCGTCGTAATGGTGCGGCGCCAACCGATGCCCCAGACTGGCAAAAGTTATGCCGGCAGCCTGAAATGCCGGCGCCATGAAAGCCATTGCCTCTTTATGTCCACTGGTCCACCGGCCACCATGAATAAAGGCGAAAACAGCACCAGACGGCTTGGTTGCCGGATAGATCGCAACATGCTGATAAATGTCGTCACCCCAGCCAATATCGACACCGTCGATATCGCGACTGCGATCCCAAAGATCTTGCTGGACGGCAAGGATCGCATCCGGCCTTGGGATTTGTGGCGGATAATCTTCAAGTCTGAGAAGCGGCATAGAATTCCCCCGAATTCGTGTTTGGCAAAATCAGGTTAGAGACCGCGCACGATCCCGTCTGCTGCACTATTGATTTTTATATAAAACGCGCCGTCAGCAAAGCCTTCAACCGGTTTTGGTTTACGAAATGAGACATCTGTCTCATCGTATGCCAGCAACTCCGGAACGAAGGTCAGGCCGGACAAGTCGACCTTGTTCTGCGCGAATGCCGACATCTGGAAACTGCCAGCACTGCAGGCTGCGATGATCCAATAGAACTCATTGCTCGCAAGTTGCTGACCTGCCGGCGACGGCGCCAATGTCGCGTCATGGTTGAGAGCCGATATAATTTCGCTGGCCTGTACATTGGTCAAACGCATCTCTGAGCGGCGGAGTTCCCAGGGCCCCAGAGGATTTGAGAACGAAAATCGCGCGACGTTCCCCGACTCATTTCGAGCACGAGCCTCAAAATCTGCCCCACCCTCGATACCCTTGAGCTCATAGGCCCGGATTTGCTTTGCATAGACGGCATTGTAGACAAACCGGAAATGATCACGGCTTGTCGCGGTGCATGCTGCCTTGATGTCATCCCCCGCCACATAACTGAACCAGGTGAATGAACGCTCCACCGGGTTGTCCGTCGTTCCGGTGAACGTGGCACAGCTCGCCAGCACAAGAGCCACGAAAACGGCCGTTAATCTGACTTTCGGGAAAATCTTTGTGAGCATTTATCTTGATTTAGTGATGGGTTAATCGAAGCCTGCTATTTACATGCTTTCGGTACGACGACTAGAATCTATTTGATTCAATTGAGAGAATCATTTTTGCACCTCAAATGATGGGACCTTCGGTCGTGTTTAAAAGCCTGTGCAAGGCAGTTTACAGTATCGGCCGACACACGTCCTGTCTGCGCAGCGGATTCATACTCCCTGCTTTGGCTGTGCTTCTCGCCACCTTCATCCCCAGTGTTGCCGAGGCGAAATACGCCGCCTTCGTCATGGATGCCAAGACCGGACAGGTCTACTACGCCCGTAACGCCGACACCCGACGGTTTCCCGCATCACTGACAAAAATGATGACGCTTTATATGGCGTTTGAGGCGCTCGACAGCGGCAAACTGCAAATGGATCAACCGCTACCTGTTTCGCGTCGGGCTGCAGGCCAGGCTCCGTCCAAACTGGGCTTGAAGGCAGGACAAACGATCACTGTAGAGCGCGCGATAAACGCGCTTTCTGTCAAATCAGCCAATGACGTCGCCACCGTGATGGGAGAAGCCATCGGCGGGACCGAGGCAAACTTCGCGCGCCTGATGACAAAACGCGCGCGCGCACTCGGCATGAAGAACACGACGTTTATGAATGCATCCGGTTTGCCCAACAGCCGGCAGAAAAGCACCGCGCGCGATATGGCCACACTGGGCAAAGCCCTCCTGGACAACTTCCCGAACCGGTACAACTATTTCTCAAAGTTGACCTTCAAACATGGCAAACGCACCTACCGGAACCACAACAAGCTGTTGCGCACCTATGAGGGTATGGACGGTATCAAGACGGGTTACATCCGCGCGTCGGGCTTCAACCTTGTCGCATCGGCCGAACGCGATGGTGTGCGCCTGATCGGTGTCGTATTCGGGGGCAAGACCGGACAATCACGTGATGCGCATATGGCGTCTCTGCTCAACCGTTCCTGGGCGAAGGCGCAATCAAGTTCGACGGTTGCCGCCCTGCCGACGCCCAAACCCTCCCCGTCAGGAGATGCCCTCGAACCTCAGATTCCTTCTCCCCAGCTTGTGCTCTCCGAGCCCAATGCCGATATCCGGTGGGGCGTGCAGATCGGCGCTTTCCGTGGCCATAGCCGGGCCCGGTCGGCTGCGGGTTTCACAGCCAAACGGCTTCGTGACCTTCCTGTGACAGCTGCTATTGAAGTGACCCCGCTCCACGGTGAACGGGAAACGCTCTATCGCGCGCGCATCGTCGGAATGGAACGCACAGCCGCCAGTCTCATTTGTCGTGAACTGCGTCGTTCGGGATCACCTTGTGTTATGGTCACGCCCAATGGCGACCTGCAAATCGCCAATGCTGGCAATGGTTGAACCCGCCATGACTGAACTTTATCTCGATGATTTCGCTGCTGAGCAGGTCTACCAACTCGGTGAATACACTTTCAGCAAAGACGAAATCCTGCGTTTTGCGAACGACTTCGACCCGCAGCCTTTCCACATTGATGAGGCGGCCGCAGCGCAATCAAATTATGGTGGCCTGATTGCAAGCGGCTGGCACACCGGTTCAGTCTTCATGCGCTTGCTGGTGGACGGATTGCTACACAAATGCGCGGGTATGGGATCACCCGGCGTCGATGAAATGCGCTGGCTGGCGCCGGTGCGTCCGGGCGACACCCTGTCAGCGCGGCTGGAGGTCGACGAAGTACGACCTTCAAAAAGTAAAAACGACCGGGGGTTTGTGATCACCCGAGGCGTCATGACAAATCAGGATGGAGCCGAGGTGTTTTCTCTCAAGGCACCCTTCATGCTCCGCCGACGCGACGCCCACTGACCGGCAAAGAAAAAGCCCCGCCATTGCAGCGGGGCTTTTCATTTTGACAAATTCTTATTCGGTTTACTCGGCAGCCTCGGACTGGCCGATCGCCGCATTTACACGCGGCATGACTTCTTCAGCCATCAACTGCATGGAACGGCGACCAAGGTCTTCATCCACCCAATCCATGCCCGCATAGACAAGCTCACCAAAGTCGCCCGTGACCTCGCGGAACGCCAGAATCTGATCAACAACATCATTGACCGTGCCTGTGATGACAAGATCATCAAGCACTCGCTCGATCGTGACATCCTCATCAGCCTCTTCACGAGAATGCTTGAAGACAACGTGGCGGTTGGCCTTCTTCAGCTTGGTGTAGAGCTGGTTGTAGTAGAAGCGATACGGGCTTTTGGCGTCATCCTTGCCATAGCTCTGCGCGGTGGCATTGTCATCCGCCACGAAAACCGTGCGCGCGATTCGCCAGTCAGAGGTATCCGCTTCAACACCGACTTCGGCTTTACCTTCGGCGTAATTGTTCCAGTGGGTCGCAGCCCACTTGTCGAGCAGGAAGTTCGCCGACAACGGGTGAAAATCGCGTTTGCCCATGGCAATCACACCCTTGGAGAATGGCGCGACGACCGTTCCAACAATTTCGGGGCGCGGGTCCTGATATGGTTTCGGCATAATGCCAATACCAGTCTCTGCAAACATGGTGCGCTCTGTCGACACCTTGAAGCGGTTGCCCGGCAAATCGATGTTGTAGGGAGGATCACGCTTCCAGATTTCAAGGATCACATCGATCGCTTCGGCAAACATCTGATTGCGGTCTTCGTCAAGAATACCCAGCACCTCGGCATCCGACGTCAAAGCGCCCGGGCTAATGCCCATGATAAAACGACCTTCGGCAAGATGATCGAACATCGCAGCGTGGGTGGCGACAAGCGTGGGATGCAGGAACGAAAGATTGGTCGTGCCCGTGGCCAGCTTGATCTGCTTGGTCGAATGGATCAGCGTTGCGTGGAAGAGCATCGAATTTGTGATGTTCTCTGCAGCATCAGAAAGATGCTCGCCCATGAAGGCATCATAATATCCAAGCTCATCACAGAAGATGATCGCAGCACGATCTTCTTTCAGCGTCTCTGTATAATTCCGGCTCAACGGGTGCACCGGCATTGCGAAATAACCAAGTCTCATCGCGACCTCTCTTTTTATCTGTTGCGGGTAATTTAGCCCGTTCACCGCGTTCCGCGAAACATCAAATCGGCAATGAACTTGTGCCGCGGCTATGTGATCCAAATCAAAAACGAGGCCGAGCGCGCCCTACAGGTCTGCTGGTGCGGCAATACCGCTCAGCGCCAATTGATCCGTCAGAGCCCCCTTAAGGCGATCAAGACCGTCAGAATCCCGGGCTTCGCATCGGGCCACAAGCACGTCTTGCGTATTAGAGGCACGCAGCAGCCACCAGCCATCTGCTGTATTCACACGCACGCCATCAATCGCGGTCACATCGGCTCCCGCCTCTGCAAGACGAGCTGCCACTTCTTCGATTACCGCGAACTTTCGGTCTTCGGAACAAGGGAAGCGAAGTTCGGGAGTGTTTTCAACTTTCGGAATTCTGTCGAGCAGATCTGCAAGCATCACGCCCTGGCGTTCCAGCAGCCCCAGCAAACGCACAGCGGCATAAAGGCCATCATCGAAACCAAAATACCTGTCAGCAAAGAAAATATGGCCACTCATCTCTCCAGCCAGCGGCGATCCCGTCTCCGACATCTTGGACTTGATCAACGAATGTCCGGTTTTCCACATAACCGGCACACCACCGAGCCTGGAAATCTCGTCAAACAGAACCTGGCTGGACTTCACATCCGCGATAATCGTCGCGCCGGGGTCCTCACGCAGGACATCCTCGGCGAAAAGCATCATCAACTGATCAGCCCAAAGAATACGCCCTTTGCCATCCACAACGCCGATGCGGTCGCCATCACCATCAAAGGCAATGCCCAACTCGCAATCAAACTCAGCAATATGGTTCTGCAGATCAACCAGATTTTCAGCCACGGTCGGGTCCGGGTGATGCCCGGGGAAAGTTCCATCCACGATTCCGTTCACCACATGATGATGCCCCGGCATGCGCGCGCAGAGCATGTTCAAAATCTCTCCGGCCGCACCATTGCCCGGATCCCAGGCAATACGCGCCATGCGAAGTGGCTGATGCTCTTGCGCCAACACATTCACATAATCCTCGCGGACGTCGATATCCTCGACACTGCCCTCACCGCTCGCATAGCTCGCACTTTCGGCGATCGAACCCAGCCGGGTGATTGAGTCACCAAAAAACGGCTTTCCGGCGAGGGTCATTTTGAATCCGTTGTAGTCCGCCGGATTGTGACTTCCCGTCACCATAATTCCGGACCCGGTGTCCAGATGTCGAATGGCGAAGGATAACATCGGGGTCGGGCCCATATTGACGCGTTTCACGCGCAATCCGCACGCCATCAGCCCTTCCAGAACCGCTTCCGCGAGATCCGATGACGTCAATCGGCCATCATAGCCAAGCGCAACCTGATCCCCGCCGCTTTCGACAACACACGACCCAAAAGAACGACCGACAGCATAAGCATCATCGCGCGTCAGTGTGTCTCCAACGATGCCGCGAATGTCATACTCGCGCAGGATTGTGGGGTTGAATCTATGAGAGCTGGACATACTAAGCCTTCATGCTGTTGCAGACACGGCGGCGCGCCCAATGGAAATATATGTAAAACCGGCATCCCGCATTTGCTCGGGGCCATAGATATTACGCAAATCGACCATGATCGGCTGCTTGAGCAACGCCCGTGCACGTGAGAGATCAAGCGCACGAAACTCGTTCCACTCCGTAATTATTGCAACGGCATCTGCACCGTCCATGGCGTCATAGGCATCCGAACACCAGACCGGTCCGTCAATAAGTGCTTTGGCTTCGTCCATCCCGACAGGATCAAAGGCGCGAACCGTCGCCCCGGCTTCGATCAACCGCGGGACAATCACAAGGCTGGGTGAGTCTCGCATATCATCGGTGTTGGGCTTGAATGTGAGCCCCAGAACGGCGAGGGTTTTACCCGACACATCGCCACCACAGGCATCAATGATCTTCCGTGCCATCGCCTCCTTACGATTAGCGTTCACCGAAATCACCTGCTCAACAAGCGTAATCGGCGCATCGGCATCACGCGCCGAACGCACAAGCGCCTCGGTGTCCTTCGGAAAACAAGAGCCCCCATACCCGGGGCCCGCATGCAAAAACTTCGAACCGATCCGGCCATCCAGGCCGATCCCCTTCGCAACATCCTGTACATCGGCACCGACCTTCTCACACAGATCAGCGAATTCGTTGATAAAGGTAATTTTGGTCGCCAGAAACGTATTCGCGGCATACTTGATCAGTTCGGCGGTTTCCAAACTTGTGAAAATAATCGGCGTGTCACGCAGATAAAGCGGGCGATAAAGCGCGCCAACTGTTTCAGCTGCGCGTTCGGTATCCGCTCCAATGACCACGCGATCGGGCCGCTTGAAGTCCTCGATTGCCGATCCTTCACGAAGGAATTCCGGGTTCGACGCAATTTCAATTTCAGCGTCGGGACAAACCGCCTTGATCCGCGCCAAAACTTCGCGCCCCGTCCCAACCGGTACCGTCGATTTGGTCACCACGACGGTATAGCCCTCAGCGTGACGTGCAATATCCTCGGCTGCCTGGAAGACGTAACTCAGGTCGGCATGGCCATCGCCACGCCGCGAGGGCGTGCCCACAGCAATGAACACGGCTTCTGCATCTTTAACTGCGGACCCAAGATCCGTTGTGAAGCTCAGACGCCCAGCGGCGACGTTCCTTGCCACAAGGTCATCCAGGCCGGGCTCATAAATTGGCATTTTCCCGGCTTCGAGCATTGCGATCTTGTCGGCGTTGTTGTCGACACAAACCACATCCCAGCCAAATTCCGAAAAACAGGCGCCCGAGACAAGCCCGACATATCCGGTACCAACCATCGCGATCTTCATACGGACGCGTCTCCGAGACGTTTGAGCATATCGCGGGTTCCCGGGCCAAGGTCATCCCGTGCAAGGGCAAACGCGATGTTTGCTTCCAGAAACCCCAACTTGTCGCCACAGTCAAAGCGATGACCCTCGAAGGCAAGACCGTGAAACGGCTGGCGGCCAATAAGGCGCGCCATGGCATCAGTGAGTTGGATTTCGCCGCCGGCTCCGGTTTCCTGGCGCTCAAGCTCAGCAAACACCTCTGGCATCAGAATGTACCGGCCAATCACAGCGAGGTTCGAAGGGGCTGTACCGGCTGCAGGTTTTTCAACCAGCCCATGGACAGGGCGGACATCACCCTCAGCGCCCTTTGCATCGATAATGCCGTAGCGTGAGGTATGCTCCAGAGGCACCTCCATAGCAGCGATAACGTTGCCACCGGTTTCCTCAAAAACATCTGCCATTTGTTTCAGGCAGGGTGTTTCCGCCTGGATCAGGTCATCCGCAAGCAACACGGCAAACGGTTCGTTGCCCACCAGGTGGCGTGCGCACCAAACCGCATGTCCCAGCCCCAGTGGCTCTTGTTGGCGCACATATGCAATGTCACCGGGTGGGAGCAATGTATCTCGCAAATCAGCAAGCGCATCGTCCTTGGAGCGGGCCTTCAGCAGGCCTTCCAGTTCCACACTGTGGTCGAAATGGTCCTCGATTGCGCTCTTGCCGCGCCCAGTGACGAATATGAACTGCTCGATCCCAGCAGCGCGCGCTTCATCAACGGCGTATTGAATCAAAGGCCGGTCAACAACCGGGAGCATTTCCTTCGGCATCGCCTTGGTGGCGGGAAGAAATCTGGTCCCCATGCCGCCGACCGGGAAGATCGCCTTGCGTACGCGGTTTGCCATCTGTCTGGAACGAAGTCCGTATGCGGTGCGCCATGCGGCAGGAGCGGCACTTTTGCCATAGCGGCGCGATGCGACGCAAGCGTACCGGGTTAGCGGCTCAACAGGACGTCCCGCGCCTGGTTGACCTTGGCAGCCATCCAGTCCGACCCGCCCTGATCGGGATGGGCCCGCTTCATTTCATTGCGATAGGCACTCTCGATATCACTATTGGACGCATCAGGCTCAAGGCCAAGAACCTCAAGGGCTTCCTCAACGCTCATACTGTTGCGGGTCCAAGGGCTTTCGCCGTCGCGCGTGCGATCATGGCCATCGGCTGACGCCCCCTCACCCACCACATCGCGCCATTCGGCGTGCTCACGATCAAGATAGCTCTCCAATACACCGCGCGATTGTTCATCTTCGCGCGCGCATTCGCGCCAAAGCTCGATCAATTCACCAAGCTTCAGCTCGGAAAGCATCTGTCCCGTGAAAGAGCCTTCACGCACTTCGCCGTCCATATCACCGGTATCGTGCTCGAGTGTCATGCGCAAAAACCGCGTGTCGACCTGACTCTGTTGACCACCTTTAGGCCCGCGCGCGTTCTTTTGCATAGCGCGCATCGCCCGCCAGCGCATTAGCAACGGCAATGCCGGAAATGAAAGAACCCAAAGCAGGTTCCAACGCCCCGACAGAGCGATAGCTGCGATCCCGATCACAACAATTATCATGGCAAGCCAGCGCAACGCGCGAAACACATCGGCGGGTTGCGCATTCACATACCAGCGTCCAACGAGATAAAGACCGATCAGAAAAAACAGTCCAAATGCAATCCAGGCCATACGCGTTTACCTTTTCCCGCTCATCTGATCGGCAATCTGGAGCACCCGTCCACCGCGTGACTTGCCAAGATCTGCAAGGGCCCGACGCCCCCCAGCCGAAAATACGGCAACGGCAGCCAACAGATCACGTAACTGCTGGGCACTTCCAGCATCAAAGCTGCAATAGGCTCCACCAGAGAGGCGCGCGATTTGCTCGAACGCTCGGCGTGATGTGGGCTCGCCGCCTTCATGGAAGACAAATATCGGGGTCCCCACCAATCCCAGCTTACCGGCCTGGTGACCAAGTTCGTCGATATCCTCCTCGACAACATCACCGACAAAAACCACGGCATCAACCTTCTCACTCTTGGTTTCCTTGAGCGTGTGACGCAATAGCTTTCGGATCTGGGTCCGTCCCGCGAGACAGCGCACTTTCAACATGCGCCGAACCAGTTCGTCGGGCGAATCCAGCCAGGAGGTGACCTTCATTTCGCCGAACCCGCGATAGAATGCGAGTTGTACTTCCAGACCCCCAAGATCATCTGTCGAAGTGAACATCTCTGACTGAATTTGACACGCCATATCCCAGGTCGGTTCACGACTGGCCGTCGCGTCCACCGCAAACAACAGACGACCACGTCGACCGACCGGGCCTTGCACAGGCGTTGCGGCAACCTTCTGCAGGAACGCATCAATATCTGACCGCGTGGACTGGTCCGCGGGGAGATTTGGATCGCGCTTGTCGCCTGCCATCGCAGCGCCTAACCCGACGCCGCAACGTCTGGTGCAGCAACAACTTCCGGCACACCCAACGCGTGGAGAAGGTTCCGCACCTCCTGCAAAGCTGCGATATGCGACATCGTCAGCGCCACGTCTGCACCTTGTTCACGAATGTCGAGCAAGGTCAGACCTTTCAGGAACAATTCACGAAAGATAACCCGCTCGCTGAAACCATGGGCGAGCCGAAACCCCAAACGTGCCGAAAGAGCTTCGAGCGCAGAATCCATGTTGCGCTTGTTGCGCGAGTCCAGCGCGGCAAGGCGATTGCGCATCACAATCCAGTCGATCGACCCTCCGTCGCGCCCGGCGCGGACTTTCTTCTGCTCCCAAACCATCTCGGCGTAATCACTCAGGGCGACCACCTCGTTGGTTTCGGGGTCAATGCGCCCCAACAGATCAAGGTCGACAAAGCTATCATTCATCGGCGTCACAAGAATATCGGCATAGGAATGACCGATCCGCGACAACGGGCTGTCACTACCCGGCGTATCGATAACAACGATATCGCAGGTCTTGGTCATCTCCGTCAGAGTGTTTGCGAGACTGTTTCGGTCAGCTTCCTCCGCCGCCAGACGATCTTGAAGCTGGCTCTGCGCGATCGCGCGGTACAGCGGGTGTGACAGCTCGAATCCCTTTTTGGCACCATAAATCCGGCGTGTATCGAAATACCGTGCCAGGGTGCTCTGTCGTGCATCCAGATCGATCGCACCCACCGTATAACCCTCATGCATCAGGCCGACGATAATGTGCATCGCGGTCGTAGATTTGCCGGTGCCGCCCTTCTCATTTCCCAGGACAATGATGGTCGCGTTCATGCTGTCTGCAGCCAGACTGCAGTGTCATGAAATACGGCACCGCCATTGGGTTTCCCGGCCTCTGCACTGACAAGCAGATTGATCCCGATGCCTTCAATAAAGGCTTTGTTGGGCCAAACACTTTCAACAATCACCGTTCCGCGGCGAAGCCCTTCGGTGGGTCGCACATGCACCACAACAGACCCTTGGCCGTTTCCGATCCTGACCTGATCTCCGGTCTCCAAACCCATTTCCTTACAAACCTCGGGATGTATCTGAGCTTCAGGCCGCCCTTCGCGCTTCTGGCTCGTCGCAGTCTCTGTGAAACTTGTATTGAGGTAGTTCCTTGATGGCGCCGTTACAAGGCGAAACGGGTGGGCATCATCCCGTCCGTCGATCACAGTGTCATGGTCCGGCAAAGTCGGCATACCCGCATGGTTACCCCCGATTTTTGACCAGTCCGGCATAAAGTGGAACTTGCCGTCCGCATGGCCAAAGCCGTTGAGGAAATGGGCATCATCAAACCCCTCAACACGGTCATCCCAATGACCTTCCCAGACACTTTGCGCATCGGCATAGCCAGAGCGTTGCAAGGCATCGTCCATCAGCTCCCATTCGCTCATGTCGAAACCGGGATGCTCCGCCCCCAATCGTCTGGCGAGTTCCCCGAGCACCCAATGGTTTGGCCGCGCCTCTCCAACCGGGGCAATAACAGCCTTTGTAACCTGAAGATGCGTGTGCCCGCCGGCCACATACATATCGTCATGCTCGAGGAACGTCGTCGCTGGTAAAACGATGTCAGCCATCTGCGCCGTCTCGGTCAGAAACTGTTCATGGACACAGACGAACAGATCTTCGCGCGAGAAGCCTTCTCGCACCTTGCCGAGATCGGGGGCCACATTCATCGGATTGGTATTTTGGACAAACATCGCGGTGACCGGCGGACCATCACCCAAATCGCGCGGATCACCTGTAAGGATCGGTCCAATCCGCGATTGGTCGAGAATACGCGTTTGCTGATCGACCCTATCCAGCCCTTCGATGATGGTCTTGTCGATTCCATAAATTCCGGAGTTCGAATAGAGCGCGCCACCGCCGGGGTACTGCCAGGCGCCCGTCACCGCTGGCAAACAACTGGCCGAAAACATCTGTACGGCACCATTGCGAGATCGGGTAAACCCGAAGCCAAGCCGCAAATAGCTGCGATTGGTCTGGCCATAGAGCGCGGCAAAGGCTTCGATTTCAGCTGCGGGTATCCCAGTAATTTCCTCTGCCCATTCCGGCGTTTTCGCTCCCAAATGAACTTCCAGCTCCGCATGTCCTGCTGTGTACTTCTCCAGATAAGCGCGGTCTGCGTGACCATCGCGAAACAGGACATGCATAACCGCACAGGCCAAAGCGCCATCCGTTCCCGGGTTCGGCATCAGGTGGATATCGGCCTGCTTGGCTGTCTCGGTTACATACGGATCAACAACAACGATCTTCGCGCCCCTGTTTTTTCGGGCGCGAGAGGCATGGGTCATAACATTGACCTGCGTGCTCACGGGATTGCAGCCCCAGATCACGATCAGATCGGACTCTGCCATCTCACGTGCATCGACACCTTTCTTGGAACCTGCCCCGGCCAACCATCCCGCGTCAGCAAGCGTGCTGCAGAAAGTCGAATGCTGTCGCGAATAGCCCATGGCATGGCGCAGACGGTTGATCCCGTCACGCTGGACCAGCCCCATGGTGCCCGCGTAGTAATAGGGCCAGACCGTTTCGGGGCCGAATTTCGCAACGGCCGACCTGAGCTTCTCGGCAACCGTGTCAAGCGCCTCATCCCACGAAATCTCTTCAAAAGCCTCGCGGCCTTCACCCTTTGCGCCGATCCGACGCAACGGTTTCTTGAGCCGGTCGGGGTGATGAACACGCTCGGCATAACGCGCGACTTTCGCGCAGATAACACCAGCGGTGTAGGAATTCGCACTCGCGCCCCGCACACGACCGATGGTTTCCGGATCGAGCCGTTCCACTTCAAGCGCACAGGTGCTCGGGCAATCATGCGGGCAAGCTGAATGAAAAACCTGGACGTCTGTCCGGTCTTCCTGCTGCGTTTCGGCGCGGTTCTGATCCAATGGCATCGCAAATATCTCCAGACCCGAACTATACCCGAACGCAGCACGAGCGTCGATTGAACGTGCCCTTTGTTACTTCAAAAACACAATCTCACCATCAGGCCAGAACGCCCGAAAGGCGAATGCGAATGTGACGTCATAAGGAACATCACGCCCCGCCCTTTGCACGATGACATTCCCGACATCACGGCCTGAAGAGACAATTGCATGGTCGTGGATCGAGTTCTGACCTTCGATCCAACTCAGAACCGTTTCTCCATGCTCGATACGACTGACGGCGCGAAGCAGTTCAACGGCCCAGGCTTTCCCCTCAACAACAACCACGCGCAGGAGAGGAGAAACATCCTCGGGCAATGTATACGGATACCGCTCGCGCAGCATGTTCCTTGACTGGGTCTCCCAAAGACTATCCATGCCATAATAAGCCGTCGCGCCGTATGGTTGCCGCATAACGTCATCCGGAATCATCACCAGCCCCTGCGGCGCTCGCGCACGAAACCGGGCGAGAGATTCAAGCCGTGCGGGGATCGCCTTCAAATACGCACCCGCATCATTTCCAATGATCGCTTCACCGGTGAATTGCTGCCACCAATTTTCATTTTCATGGTCGTACATGACCATATCGAAATGGCGGATACGACCGGTATTGCCAAACCGCAATACGTCTCCGTCCACACGTCGATCAAACACAACACCTGAATTACAAAGCGGGCAGTAACTCACCAGAAGCGGAACGCCGCCCACGGTGTCGTTGACGATCTCGTGCCACAGCAGCATCCGCAGCGGATAGGCCCTCGCATCGCCCTGGATCACAACCGAGAGAACCGGCTCCAGTGGGCCCATCGCCGTCAGCGCCGACACAGACTGGAAAACCGGATCATCGATCGGCGCGATGGTGTCACGAAAATTGCCGTCATCCCGGATCTCATCCAGCGGCACGGTTGCCTTTGCGAAATTCGTTTTCGGGAACTCGTGTTGCCATGTCTCAAGATCAGCGGCGAAGGCCGACGACACGGTGATCAGAACACCGACGCCCAATGCGACAATTCTAAAAATGCAATTCGCCATCCGGATTGAAGGCCCGGAACGAGAATGCAAAGACAACGTCATAGGGCACATCCGCCAGACCACCGACTGTTTCTTTCTGAACAATCACGTTTCCCACATCGCGGCTCCGGGCGATCGATCGCGCGTCATGAATGGAATTCTGTCCGGCGTCCCAGGTCAGAACCAGCCCATCTTTGGCAACCGGCGTGTTTTCTCGTAAATGTGCCAGTGTCCAGGCTTCGTCACCAACCACGACAACACGGTCCAGAGGCCCGATGCCATCGGGAAGCGGATATGGGAAATGGACCGCCTGCAGCGCACGCGGGATCACTTGGGTATCCATACCCATATAGGGCGAGGCACCATAGGGGCGCGCGCCATCATCTTCGGGCACCAGAACCTTGCCTTTGGGCGCGCGCGCTTTGAACTTCGCGAGAGATTCGAGACGTGCCGGAAGCGCTGTCATTGTCTTTCCCGAGAGGCTGCCAATGATGGCCTCACCGGTAAACTGTTGCCACCAGCTTTCTGTCTGCTGATCATACATCACCATATCCCGATGACGCAGACGCCCGGTATTACCAAACTCGAGAAGCTGGCCATCAACCCGTCGGTCAAAAACCACACCGGAGTTGCACAGCGGACAGTAGCTGATCAAAACGGGCACACCGCCAATCTCTTCGTTGACGATTTCATGCCAGAGCAAAATACGCAGCGGATATGCGCGAAAGTCCCCATTGATACCGACCGAAAGAACCGGCTCCAACGGGCCAATGTTGTCGACCGTGTCGACACCCACATATCGTGGCTCGCGCACCGGCGGAATGGAATCGCGCGTGTTGCCATCATCACCGATTTCCGAAAGCTCGATGACCCGGGTTTCAAAATCTGTCTTTGGAAACTCGCCCTGCCATTGGCTCACCCCCTGTGCGAAGGCATCGGAGAACGCAAACCCGAACGAAAATGCAGCGATTGCAAAAATGCCAAAGGCCAGCCCCGGTTGGGACCGGCCTCCGCGTGTACCGAGATATGTTCGCAGCACTGTCTCGTCCCGATCCTATTTGTGGATCGTACCTTCGGGATTAAACGCGTGGAACGAGAAAGCAAAGGTGACGTCATGGACGGCGTCGACAAGCTTGCCGTCTTCTTTGCGCTGGACCGTCACATTGCCGATATCGCGGCCCTGCGAAATGTTCCGGCGATCCATGGCGGAGTTCTGGCCGGATTCCCAGGTGATCAATAGATCATCGGTTTCAACCTTCTTCTCCTTGCTCAGGAGATCAAGCGCCCAAGCCTGGTCACCCACAGCGACAACATAATCGAGTGGACGGATATCCTCAGGGAAACTTCCACGATAGAGGAACGGTCGGGACGATGAGTCATACCCGGCATAAGGATTGAATCCCGCACCACCGCGCGGGCTCAAAAGAACCTCTCCAGACGGATGGGCGTCCTTGAATTTGTCAAAGGAAACCACACGGACCGGAAGCATCGTCAGCTGTGTATCGGTTTCCTGCCCGACAATGCCGACACCCGTGAACTGCTGCCACCAGCTGTTGGTTTCATGGTCCCACATCACCAGATCAGAATTCCGAAGCTTACCGGAGACCCCAAAAGTATGGATGTTCCCGTTGACGTTGCGGTCAAACACGACCGCGGAGTTACAAAGCGGGCAATATGTCACCGCGATCGGCATGCCCGCGAGTTCGTCATTGACGATCTCGTGGGTCATCAGAATACCAAGCGGATAGGCACGGGCTTTCCCATCAATGGCCACGGAGATGACCGGCTCGGTCCCTTCATAGTGACGGCTGACCTCCTCAATCGAAGCAAATTTCGGATCATAAATCGGCGGAATGCCATCGCGCGGGACACCGCCTGAGAAAATCTCATCAAACGGAACAGAATGTTTCGAAAAGTCCGTATCCGGCCATTCGAGTTGCCAGAATGCCGGGTTCGCCTGACCGGTTGCCGACACCGCGAGGAACATGATTCCAGCGCTGAGCATAGCTCCTGCACGGACCCATTTTTGAGTTAGAAAGAGTGGCATAAGAAACATCCCGTTTGTGTCATCTTTGTTGCGTTTTTCATTGATCATCGCCCGCAAAGGCTCGGAAAAAACGGCGGCGTCTCCGCCGCCGTTCAAGTCTCTCCATGCAATCTGCTTGATGGAGAAGCACGATGATCATGCACAGTAGATATCAATGATCCGCGCTTCATAAAATCACTCCGCGTCACGTATCTGTGAGAGTTGCAACATCATCGTCACAGGACGAAACTGAGACATGGCAACATTTACAATCGGCTTCACCAAAACCAGTGCGGAAGATTTCTTCGATCGGCTGAACGCGGCGGGCGTGCAGAAGGTCATCGATGTGCGCATCCAGAATACGTCCCAACTCGCAGGCTTTGCCAAAGCCGCCGATCTGACATTCTTCCTGAAGACAATTGGCGATATCTCCTATCAACACGCGCCTGAACTCGCGCCAGATGAAACCCTGTTCTCCGACTACCGCAAGAAGGGTCTTTCATGGGACGCCTTCGAACCACGCTTCATGGAGATCATGGCAGACCGCAAGATCGAAGATCAGTTTGATCCGAGGGACCTCGAAGGCGCATGCCTGTTGTGTAGCGAAGACACGCCCCACACCTGTCATCGCCGACTGGTTGTCGAATATCTCGAAGACCGCTGGAACCGATCGCTCGACGTCACCCATCTGTAGCGATAGGGTTTTGACACAGGAGACGCTGATGAGCCTTCAAAGCGAAACGGTACGTTCTGCCGCATCAATTGCTGCGGACGAGATTCCCATCGTCGATATCGGTGCAGTCCTCGCGGGTAAACCCGGCGCGGTCGAGCAGATCGCCGAGCGTGTCTATGACGCCTGCACGGGTATGGGTTTCATGTTTCTCGTCAATCATGGCATCGACATGAATATCGTCGCGAGAACATTCGAATCCTCCCGGCTGTTCCACGCACTGCCGATGGAGGAAAAGCTTAAATCGCGAATGAACCGGCATCAGTGTGGCTACATGCCGCCCAATGTCTCGGTGCACACAGACACCTTTGAAAAACACAAGACCGCGCTCAAGCCACAGGTCAGCGAGGCCTTCAAGTTCACCTTCGACCTCGCACCCGACGATCCTGATTTCGGCAAGAACCGAAGGTTCCGCGGCCACAACAAATGGCCCGACGAAACCCTTGTTCCCGGACTGCATGACGCGTTCATGGGATTCCACACGACCTTCGAGGAATTCGCCCGCAAACTGCTCCCCACACTTTCGGTCGCACTGGGAATGGAGCCCGGGTATTTCGATCCCCATTTCGAACGCTCCAGCTCGATGAGCCGGATCGCGCACTACCCGCCCAATGGCGCTGCGGGGTCAGAGATATCCCTGCCCGGCCATACGGACTTGTCGTTTCTCTCGCTGATCCCGCCGGCCACGCGACCCGGTCTGGAAATACTGACGCCGTCGGGAGAATGGATCGAACAGCCGGTGGTCCCCGACGGGCTGCTCTTCAACACCGGAAACACGTTGTGCCAATGGACCAATGATGTGTTCAAGGCGACACCCCATCGGGTGCGCGCGGACACCCGGGAAGACCGCTACTCAAACATCTTCTTTCTGTATCCGAGTGTGGATGCGTTGATGACCTGCGTGCCGAGCTGCGAAAGCGACGGCAATCCGGCCAAATATCCCCCCATTACATTCGGGGATTTCCACGCAGGCTATGCCGCGCGGAATTTCGGCTACGCCGAAAACTGGGATTGAGTGGCCTACGCGTATAATCCCAGACACACGAAACAACGATCAGCAGAGGCGATGCTTCTGGTCCATGCGCAGGGCGTCGAGATCTTTTTCCCACTCTTCGTCACCCGGCGGCTGATGAATACCCAGTGTCGCCTTGTGATAGTCGAAATTGTCTTCTCCCTCGACCGGCTCACGGTCCCAAGAGTCCTTCGTGCGGAGTGCGGACCACGTGCCAAGCCCGATACATACGAAGATCGCAAGGATGACGATGATGGCTTCGATACTCATGGTGTTCTCCAGCAAGACACAATGTGAATTTTGACTGACGCCCATTCTCCACAATTTTCATTCAGAATGGGAATCAAATGCGCGCGAGCGATTGCACGATATGCCTGAAGTCTTAGTATCACGCCTCCCCTAATGGAGCATTGACCTTGAGTTTAAAACCAATCACCTCGCGCGCCGATGCTGAAACCCGTATCGGGCAGGCCGAACAGCCGTTCGTGAAAGTCGGGGTGTTCGATATTGACGGGGTCCTGCGCGGCAAGTTCATGCAGCGCGAGAAATTTCTGGGCGCACTCAAGGACGGGTTCGGGTTTTGCAACGTTGTACTCGGCTGGGACGTCAATGATCAGCTTTATGACAACACCAGCTACACCGGCTGGCACACGGGATTTCCCGACGCTCAGGTCGCGATCGTGCCGGAAACCGGCCGGCAGGTTCCGTTTGAGGACAACACCTGGCTGTTCCTGGGTGAATTTACCGATGACGCACGCCGGATATGCCCACGCAATGTCCTCAAGCGCGTGCTCCAACGCACCACCGGCATGAATTTCGGCGTCCGGGCGGGCTTCGAGTACGAATTCTTCGTGTTTTCCGAAACGCCAGAAAGCGTCCGAGAGAAGAACCATCAGGACATGACGCCTATCTCACAGGGGAATGCCGGCTACTCGATGTTGCGCCAGTCGACATTGAGCGGCTTCTATCGGGAATTGTTCGAAACATGCGCCGCGATGAACATGCCGCTCGAAGGCCTGCACGAAGAAATGGGCGCCGGTGTGATCGAAGCCGCACTCTCCGCAGAAATGGGAATCGAAGTCGCCGACAGGGCCGCCTTGTTCAAGGCCCACACAAAGGCGCTGGCCCAGAAGAACGGGATGATGGCCACGTTCATGGCCAAGTGGAGCGAGAAGGAAGCCGGACAATCGGGACATATTCATCTGTCTCTTACATCTCCCGATGGCAAATACAGCGCCTTCCACGATCCCGACCAGACAAACAATATCAGCACCTATATGCGCCATTTCATCGGCGGCCAGCAGGCGTTGATGCCCGAACTCACAGCTCTGTTCGCACCAACCGTGAATTCCTATCGGCGTCTGGTTCCCGGATTGTGGGCGCCCACCGCCGCAACCTGGGGCATCGACAACCGGACTTGCGCATTGCGGGTTGTTCCAGGCTCGGAAAAATCACAACGGGTCGAACACCGCCTGCCCGGCGCAGATGCCAATCCTTATCTGGCACTGGCCGCTGCGATTGCATCGGGGTTCCATGGCATTGAGCAAGAGATCGAACCCGATGCGGCGATCACGGGTAATGCTTACGAAACCGAGCTTCCGGCCGAGCGGCAGCTGCCACGTACACTCGAAGAGGCTGCCCGCAGATTCAGAGATTCAGCCGTCGCGCGTGACTGGTTCGGAGATGCTTTTGTTGATCACTTTGCAGATTCGCGCGAATGGGAAGCGCGTGAAGCACGCAAATATGTCAGCGACTGGGAACTCGCCCGGTATTTCGAGATGATCTAGGGCGAGAGGAATTGGCCATGACCATTAACGCCAGCTCACTTCGCGGCAACTGGAGCTTTCCGACAACCATCTGGTTTGGTGCCGGACGCATTTCGACCCTCGCACGCGCCTGCAGGACACTCGGAATTTCAAGACCATTTTTGGTCACCGACCCGGGGCTCGCAAAACTGCCGATGGTTAAGGATACTATCGCCTCACTGGAAGCCGATGGGGTCCCGCTTACGCTGTTTTCAGAGATGAAACCCAACCCCATCAGCCGGAACGTATTTGATGGTGTGGCAGCCCTGCGCGCGGCGGGATGTGATGGCGTGATCGCCTTTGGCGGTGGATCATCACTCGACGCCGGCAAGGCCATCGCCCTGATGGCCACCCAACCCGAAGACGGGATTGATATCTGGTCGATGGAGGAAGGACGCAAAGACTGGCAATCGGCTGCGACACCCCTCCCCATTCTTGCAATTCCAACGACCGCGGGCACGGGATCTGAGGTCGGACGCTCGAGTGTCGTTTTGAACGAAGAGACCGGTCAGAAAGTCATCGTGACCCATCCGGGCATGATGCCCGGAATCGTGATCGCGGACCCTGAGCTGACACTTGGCCTGCCGCCGCTGATCACTGCGGCAACCGGCATGGATGCTCTGGCCCATTGTCTGGAAGCTTATTGCTCTCCCTTCCACAACCCTCTGTGTGACGGGATCGCACTGGAAGGCATGCTACTGGTTCGTCAGCATCTGCAGGATGCTGTCTCAGATGGGTCTGACATCATCGCCCGTTCCCAGATGATGGCGGCTGCCGCCATGGGCGCGACGGCCTTCCAGAAGGGTCTGGGAGCCATACACGCCATGAGCCACCCGATCGGTGCGCTTTACGACACCCATCATGGGCTCACCAATGCCGTCGTGATGCCCTACGTGCTACTGCGAAACCGGGAGGCGATTGAAGAAAAGCTATCGCGCATTTCGGCCTATCTTGGTCTCACGGACAGCCCATCGCAGGGTTTCCAATCCTTTGTGGAGTGGACACTGGAGCTGCGAAGTGCGTTCGACATACCTCATACAACCACCGAACTCGGTGTCGAAGAATCGCAGCTCGATGGTCTTGCAGAAGCTGCCACCGTTGATCCGACCGCATTGGCGAACCCGGTCCGGCTGGATGTTGCAGGCTTTCGTGCGCTCTTCGAAAAGGCACAGACCGGCGACCTCTCCTGAGGTCAGCCCTTTTTGTAGGGATTGGCGAGTGTTTCGACGAGAGTGTGCAGCACCTCACGGAACTGGGCTTCGGAAACATCCATCAAAACCGCGTCTTCAAGCGCCTCCTGACAAATTTCCTCGATCTCACCGAGATTCTCTCGCAACACAGAAATAGACTCTTCACAGCTCATGACCGAGCCATCCGGCTGCTTCCAGATATCCGGTTCTGACTTTGCGCGCGTCGTTGGTCCTGCCATGTCACTTCCCTCACGCCCTTACGGCTTTGAAATAATATTATAAACCAAAGCTGCAAGGTTTCATGTTTCTCCGCAATCCACCGATTCGCCCGGCGCGATCTTTCGAACAGCCAACAAGCTCGTGATATCTATTGAAGCTTAAGCACAGCGATGCAAAATCCATAGCCAAGGAACGCGCCTCGCAAATTGGTGCCGTCCGGAGGACACCGTGACTGTATTTTCTGCACCCGACTATGATGGCCATGAACATGTGTCATTTGGTCATGACCCTGAAACCGGTTTGCGGGCGATCATTGCCATTCACAATTCAAATCTTGGCCCCGGCGTCGGTGGGTGCCGCATGTGGCCCTATGAGAACGATATGACGGCGCTGCACGACGCGCTGCGTCTTTCCCGGGGAATGACCTACAAATCCGCACTAGCGGGATTGCCATTCGGCGGTGGTAAATCCGTGATCATCGGAGACGCGCGAACCGACAAGACACCTGCCCTCATGCAAGCCATGGGTCGCTTTGTCGAAAGTCTGAGCGGACGCTACATCGCAGCCGAAGATATCGGGATGACGGTGGCCGATATGGACGAGATGGCCACCGTTACCGATCACGTGACAGGCACCAGTGCAACCAGCGGCAACCCGTCACCCTACACCGCCTATGGCGTAATGCGCGGGATCGAAGCGGCTGTGGAATACAAGTTTCAGCGAAATGACGGACTTGAGGACACGCATGTCGCGATTCAGGGCCTGGGCGCCGTGGGGTTCGATCTTGCACGCCGCCTGCACGAGAAAGGTGCGCGATTGCACGTCGCAGATATTAATATTGAGGCCGTTCAAAAAGCCGTCGACGAGTTTGGCGCGACCCCCGTCGACACCCATGAAATTCATGCCGTCGATGTGGATGTTTTTGCTCCCTGTGCGCTGGGCGCTGTAATCAACGACACGACCGTTAATGAGTTGGGTGCAAAGATCATCGCAGGATCGGCAAACAATCAGCTGGCCGAGGACCGACATGGATCCGCATTGACCGCGCGCGATATTCTTTACGCACCGGATTATGTGATCAACGCCGGCGGGATTATCGAGATCGCGCACGGCAAAAAATTCGGCGGCGATCATGATGATGTAGAGATTTACGCCCATCTCGACGGTATTCACGACACCTTGTCCGAGATATTCAAACGGGCAGAAACCGAGGGTGCCGCAACCAATTTTGTGGCCGACAAGATGGCCGAAGAGCGTTTTAAAACGACCATCTGAGGACAATTTCACGCCTAAGAACTGGAAAAAAATCTTCACACATTGATTTCGATCAATGCGTTGAACGTGCAATTGAGAACCACTTGCATTTAGAAACTGATGGCTATAGATTGCCCATCATTGAGAATGGTTCTCAATTGCACAACTCGCATTTCGGAGACAAAAATGCGCTTCCGTACTTCCCTCCTCGCTGCCGCTGGCCTGACTGCTGCCCTCGCTTCGAGCCCGGTCCTTGCCGCCGAACAGGCCGCCATAAACAACGGTGAAGTGAATGTATATTCCTACCGGCAACCATTTCTGATCCAGCCGATGTTCGATGCCTTTACGCGCGACACTGGGGTCAAGGTAAACGTGGTGTTTGCTCCAAAGGGACTTGTCGAGCGTCTGGAGCAGGAAGGACGCAACAGTCCAGCTGATCTCATTTTTACGGTGGATATCGGACGACTTTCTGATGCCTATGACTCAGGTGTGACCCAGGCCGTCCAGTCGGCAGAGCTGTCCGGCGCCATCCCTGAGGCATTCCGTCAAGACAACGGACACTGGTACGGCCTGACTCAGCGCGCGCGCATTCTGTATGTCTCCAAGGACCGGGTTCCGGTGAACGAAGCACCGAAATCCTACGAAGAACTGGCTGATCCAAAATGGAAGGGGCGCATCTGTACCCGGTCAGGGAGCCATGTTTATCAAGTCGCCCTGACCTCGGCGATGATCGCGCATCACGGATTGGAAAAAGCGGAAGACTGGCTTCGTGGTTTGAAAGCCAATCTCGCACGCAAGCCACAGGGTAACGACCGTGCACAGGTCAAAGCGATCAAGGAAGGTGAATGCGACGTCTCCATTGGCAACAACTACTACTACGGCCAGATGCTGCAGAATGAAGAACAGTTTGCTTGGGCGCAGTCGGTCTATCCCGTATTCCCCACGATTGCGAATACCGGCACCCACGTGAACATCTCCGGCGTCGCCTTGACCAAATCAGCGCCAAACAAGCAGAACGCCGTCAAATTGATGGAATTCCTGGCCGGTGATCTCGCACAGCAGATGTACGCCGAGCAGAATTTTGAATATCCAATCGTTGCCGGCGTTCCTCAGGGTGGTCTCATTCGGTCCATGGGTGAACTCAAGCCGGACACACTCAACCTTGATGAGGTTGCCGCCAATCGGGGCACAGCCCTCAAGCTGATCAACGAAGTCGGCTACAACGATTAAGCGGCCAATCCCAACGATATCGTTTCATGCACACGCCAACCCAGTTTTCCATTACCGGACCGGCACGCCCCCAAGCGGGGCGTGTCTGGATTCTGGGTGGCGTCATCGTCGCGCTGATTGTTGCGGCCCCCCTGCTCGCAATTACATGGATTGCGTTGTTTCCCAGTGAGAATATCTGGCCACATCTGGCTTCGACGATTCTCCCCCGGCATAGCTGGAACACCATACTTCTGATGATCGGCAACGGCATCGGGGTCTTCCTGATCGGGACAACCACAGCCTGGCTTGTCGCGACAGGAGAGTTCCCGGGACGGCGTATTTTCGAATGGGCATTGTTATTGCCGCTGGCCGTACCTGCCTACATCGTCGCCTTTGTCTACACTGACATATTTGAATTTGCCGGGCCTGTTCAGGGTCTGCTTCGCGATATCTTTGGCTGGCAAACCAAACGCGACTACTGGTTCCCGGAAATACGCTCAATGGGCGGTGCCATCTTCGTGATGTCTTTTGTCCTCTACCCATATGTTTATCTATTGGCGCGTGCTGCGTTTCTCGAACAATCCGTCAGCGTCCTGGAAGTCAGCCGCACCCTTGGACGAGGTCCATGGAAGACCTTTGTTTCTGTTGCACTACCGCTGGCAAGACCGGCAATTGTTGTCGGCATCGCTCTCGCACTGATGGAAACTCTGGCCGACTTTGGAACCGTGGACTACTTCGCCGTCAACACCCTGACGGTCTCGATCTTCGACGTCTGGTTTGGTATGGGCAATGCCGGTGGGGCCGCTCAGATCGCGCTCGTTATGCTGGCCTTCGTCGTGGTCCTGATCAGCCTCGAACGCATCGGGCGTCGCGGTCGGCGATATCACAACACCTCGACACGGCACACGGCACAATCACGCTACCGACTTGGGGTCGCGCGCGGCTGGCTGGCGACTGTCATCTGCACTCTGCCGATCCTGATTGGATTTCTGATACCTGCTGGTGTTCTGACCAGACACGCCATCGTCTTCTTTGACCAATCCTGGAATGCTGCCTTCTTTGGCTTTGCGCGAAACAGCCTGATGCTGGCCACGATTGCAGCATTCGCAGCCGTGGCCATCGCAATATTTCTGGCCTATGGCCGACGGATGTCAGGTCGTGCCTTTGGCGTACTCTCACGTATCTCTCTGCTTGGCTACGCGGTGCCGGGCGCTGTGCTTGCGGTCGGCGTACTGATTCCATTTGCCCGTCTCGACAACGCGATCGACAGCCTTGCGCGCGACTGGTTCGGTGTTTCGACCGGACTTTTGCTCAGCGGCACGATCTTCGCGCTGGTCTTTGCATATGTGGTTCGTTTTCTCGCGGTCGCTTTCGGTGCAGTGGAAGCCAGCCTGGGCAAAATCCAGCCCAATATGGATATGGCCGCCCGAAGTTTGGGAGCAGGACCGGGCCGGACGCTCTGGCGGATCCACCTACCCATGATCCGCGGCAGCCTGATCGCAGCCGGGACCATCGTCTTCGTCGACAGCATGAAGGAACTTCCCGCGACGCTCATCCTGCGTCCGTTCAACTTCGACACGCTGGCAACACATGTCTACCAATTCGCGTCAGATGAGTTGTTGGAACAAAGCGCTCTGTCAGCACTCACGATCGTTTTGGCCGGAATCATACCAGTGATTCTTCTTAGCAGAGCCCTGACTGACGCACAGCGCAAGCGCCGGAAAATTGGATTCTTTGAAGCCGTGCCGACCTTGTCCCCTGCGCTGCCAACAAAAAGCGCGGGTGACTGACCGAGACTAGACCTGAGACTGCAGGTAATTCTCAACGCCCATCTGTTCGACCAGACCAAGCTGCGTTTCGAGATAGTCGAGATGCTCTTCCTCGTTCTCCAGGATCTTGCTCAAGAGATCACGGCTTACATAATCCGTCTCAGCCTCGCAGAGGGTGATCGCGTCCCGGAGTTCGGGAATTGCAGCTTCCTCAAGCTTCAGGTCACACTCGAGAATTTCCTTCACATTCTCACCAATACGCAGGCGATGAAGATCCTGAAGGTTCGGCAAACCATTGAGAAAAAGAATGCGTTCGATCAGCACATCGGCGTGCTGCATTTCCTCAAGCGACTCCTTGTACTCATACTCGCCAAGCTTCTCGAAACCCCAGTCCTTCAGAATACGGGAATGCAGGAAATACTGATTGATCGCTGTCATCTCGTTGGTGAGAATCTTGTTCAACGCGTCGATGACTTTACTGCTGCGTATCATTTTCGGTTTGCCCCTTTAGGAATACGTAAGCGCTGAATATAAGGCGCTACGCACGAAAGTGAACGTCAAAATCGTTATTTTTCAATCAGTTGAGATATTGCGACGCAATCGCAACAAATTGCCTAGGCCGCTATCTCGGATTCTGATTTCGATGGAACAACCGTAAGAAGTTCGCCGATATAGGACCGACAGGTCCCGCACTGGGGTTCAACACCCAACGCCTTATACACGTCGTCGACATTGCGAACGCCATCAGCGATCACGCTCTGGATTTCGGTTTCCCGGATGGCATTGCAGATACAGACATACATCGCGTCACACCTCTCACAATGAATATAGTGTTGTTGCGAATAAGTCTCAATAACAAACTGATTCGGCGCTCAGATCAGCCCCAACTCCCGCAGCTCTTCTGCCATTTCTTCTGGCGGCTCGAGCTCCTCTGCCGCGCCTGCTGGCAGGTCTGCCGGTGCGTTATCATCTTCAAGATACCGCCACCCCTGGAAAGGACGCGACCTGCGCGGCCTGACGCGTAAAAGTTCAGGGTCGAGATGGATTGCACAACGTGGTGTCCCGTCCTGCGCCGTTGCTGGCTCGACTGAAGTGATCTTCTGGCGCACCAGAACACGTCCCTTGATCACCCAGAAGATAGACCCGCCCTCTGCCGTCAGCTCGTCAGCGCGGCGCGGCGTGTTTCGTGTGAAAATACGCAAGACCTCGCCGTCTCCAGCGGCCTTGCGTTCTTCGATGCGTTGTTTCTGTCGCTCGCCAAGATGGTCAATCGTTTCGATTCCAACGGCGAGCTTGATGAGATGTACAGCCATGGCCACAGAATAGCAGTGTGACCCGAAAGGGTGAACCGAGGCGCCTGTGGGTTATTCGGCGATCATCCGATCAACGAGTTTTTCGAGGCTCGTGACAAGTTCAGTCCCAACGACGCCACCGTCACCCTTGACCTTGTTTTTGATGATCGCGCGCATTGCATCCGCATGCGCGCGGATAACATCTCCCTTCAAAGATTCGGGATCGCCGAGTTCCTGAATATATCGACACATGGAGGCACCGACACCACTGATTAGTTCAAACCCGAAGGTTTCACCCTGACAGCTCATCTCAAGACCAATGCGTGACAGCTTATCGCCAATTTTAGCGGCCCGTGAGGGATCCGCATCGAGATCGTGAGACAATTTCATAATCATGGTGACATCAAGCGCAACGCGCTCTTCGAAGTCTCCAGCCATGATTTCGATCGCACTTGATGCCTGACGGATCGCATCAACATCAATGCCCCCACCACCCAATCCACCAACCTTGGCTTTGAGAAGGTTGGGCGGCGTAATCAGCTGGTATGCACCATTGTTGTGGCTGTTGTCAGACATGGATCCCCAGACGTCGCGGAAAAACCGGAAGAACTCCAACTCTAGAAGGGACAGGTTAAGAGAGGGTTTAGTCGCTGGCGATCTTGTCGACGCCCTCACGGCTGGCCCGCAACGCATTACGTTGCTGTTCGGAAAGCTCCCGGACAGTTACGTCGACTTCTTCCAGTTCGGTTTTTCGACGTTCAGGGCCCATATAACTCGGATCCTCTTGGCGACGACGGTCCGGTCCGAAATAGGTATCCGTTTTTACAAACGCGCGAGGTTCCTCAATCACAGTTTGCATACGGCTCATCAGCCGTTCGACCGTGAATGGTTTGGCAAGAAATTCCGTCACTCCATGATCACGGGCCAGCTGCACCCGGTCCTGATCGGAATAGGCAGAGATCATGATCACAGGAATATAGGGATTGGGACTTTTTGTAGACGTCCGTATGAGTTCCACCAGATCAATACCGCTGATGGGTTCCATTTCATAATCTGTAAAAACCAAATCGTAGTCGAGGCGACAAAAGGATTCGAACCCTCTCACGCCATCTTCCGCGACATCTATGTTGCGAACTCCAACAGCACTCAGGACCGTGCGCAGCAATTGCCGAATATGGGCATTGTCGTCGACGATCAGAATTCGCAGATTTTCCAGGCGATAAGCCAACTTCATCCCCAACGGCATTCAGAGCAGACAAGAATCTGCCTTCAGATGCGAAAAGATAGAGCGCTATTGGTTACGTTTTCCTTTACGAACCATTGCCCATTAGCCGGACTTCGCTGCGATTGCCTGAGCTGCTTTGGATGTTGGTGATCGCCCAAGCGTAGCACTGATGAAGGCCCCCGTTTGCACAACTGCGTTCAAATCCACACCGGTCGTAATGCCCATTCCATCCAGCATATACACCACATCCTCGGTTGCGACGTTGCCTGACGCGCCGGGCGCATAAGGGCATCCGCCGAGCCCCGCCACAGCTGTGTCGACAGTCGCCACACCCGCTTCAAGACACGACAGAATGTTTGCCAACGCCTGACCGTAGGTATCATGGAAATGCAAAGCGATCCGGTCAACGGGCACCGCCTCCGCCACGGCCTCAATCATCGCGCGTGCGCGTGACGGCGTGCCCACGCCTATCGTGTCACCGAGACTGATCTCGTAGCACCCCATCTCATCAAGGGTGCGCGCAACGCGGACCACGGCTTCTATAGCAACCTCGCCCTCATAAGGGCAGCCGAGCACACACGAGATATAGCCCCGCACCTGCATCCCTGCCTCCAGTGCATCCGCTGCGACAGGTGCAAAACGCGCCAAACTCTCGTCAATCGAACAGTTGATGTTCTTTTGCGAAAAGGTTTCGGAGGCGGCACCAAAGATTGCAATCTCTTCAACACCAGATGCCAGCGCACCCTCAAGCCCCCTGGCATTGGGAACCAGCACCGGATACCGCGTTCCCGGATGCCGCTGAATGCCGGCCAGCACCTCAGAGGTATCGGCCATCTGCGGCACCCATTTTGGAGACACAAATGCGCCGGCTTCGACGGACGGGATACCGGCTTTAGACAGTTGATCAATCAACGCAATCTTGGTCGCCGTCGGAACAATTTCCTTTTCAGCCTGCAAGCCATCACGTGGGCCGACATCTACGATGGTCACATGCTCGGGCATTGCCATATCAATTCTCCACCGGATCCAGCCGCAGCAATTCAACGCCATCAACGACCTGATCCCCTGACGCATGAAACACCTCGGCCACGACACCATCGGCCGGTGCCTTGATGGCGTGCTCCATTTTCATCGCCTCGAGAACCACAAGTGTCTGCCCGGCCGAAACCACATCACCTTGCTGCACTTCCACCGAGACAATCTTGCCCGGCATGGGCGCATTAAGGTTGCCCGTTGCGCCGGACTGGCCGGCCGCCTGTTCAACGGCAACAACACGATCGAACCGAAACTGCGATCCATCGGAACAGGCAAACACCCTGTGGGCATCACGAAAAACCCGCCACCCTGCCGGGACATCCTGCGGCAACCGTGCCGAAGTTTCATCCGGGAAGCTCACCACAATATTCGCAGCTTCGTGATGAACACCCACCAGAATCTCTTCGTCTCCGGACTGAAACGTCAGAGCCTCGCGCGCCGCGATGTTTGCGCGCCAACCATCAGTCGCGGCCCATGGTGTACCGGGCTCCCCAGACTCCCGGGAACGCTCACGAGCGTGAACCTGCCGTGACGACAACTCGTCGGCCACCGCTGCGATCAATGCCTGACGCGTCTTGCCGGGCGCTTCCGTCGTCAGGTCTTTCTGATAGCGACTGATAAACCCGGTATCGATCGCAGCTGCGACAAAATCTGGATGTTTGATTGCCCGCCGCAGAAAGGCCTGATTGGTTGTCGGCCCGACACAAACCAGTTCTGCCAAAGCCCGGTCCAGTTCCGCAATCGCAGCATCACGATCTGGTCCATGCGCAATCACCTTTGCGATCATAGGGTCATAGGCCACCGCGATATCATCACCACTGCGCACGCCGGTATCAACGCGCGTTGCTGTGCGAGGCTCTGGCACTTCAAATGCCACGATGTGTCCCGGTGCCGGCAAGAAATCTCGTGCCGTATCTTCGGCATATAACCGCGCTTCAATGGCATGGCCGTCCAGCACAAGATCATTCTGGGCCATCGGCAGAGGGTCGCCTTCGGCCACCCGAACTTGCCACTCAACCAGATCGAGCCCTGTCACGTATTCGGTAACCGGATGCTCGACCTGCAGCCGTGTATTCATTTCCATGAAATAGAAGGGCCCGTTCGCACCTTCATGCGTGGCATCAACGATAAATTCGACGGTCCCCGCACCTGCGTAGTCGATGGCTTTCGCAGCTGCGACGGCCGCCTTTCCGATTTCCGCTCGTCGTTCTGCGTGCATCCCGGGCGCCGGGGCTTCTTCGACCACTTTCTGATAGCGGCGCTGCAACGAACAATCCCGTTCAAACAGATGGACGACATTCCCGTGATTGTCTCCGAACACCTGCACCTCGATGTGCCGGGGTATTGTCAGATACTTCTCAACAAGCACCCGATCATCACCGAAAGCACCCTTGGCTTCGCGTCGTGCGGCATCGAGAGCATCAGGGAAATCGATATCCTGTTCCACGATCCTCATCCCGCGGCCGCCGCCGCCTGCCGATGCCTTGATCAACACAGGAAACCCGATCTCTCGCGCCGCCGATGTCAGCGTCTCAATGCTTTGATCATCACCGTGATAGCCAGGCACCAGCGGGACTCCAGCGGCCTGCATCACATTCTTGGAGGCCGCCTTGTCGCCCATGGCGCGCATGGCCTCAGCGCTGGGCCCAACAAAGACAATCCCGGCCCCCGCGCAGGCCTCAGCAAAACGTGCATTTTCCGAGAGAAAGCCATAACCCGGATGAATGGCATCAGCTCGCGTGGCCTTGGCCGCAGCCAGAACTGCATCGATGTTGAGGTAACTCTCGGAGGGCGTTTCGGGTCCGATATGCACCGCCTCATCAGCGACTTCGACATGCATGGCATCGGCGTCGGCATCCGAATAGACCGCAATGACATGGATTCCCAGACGCTGCGCGGTCCGGGTTACCCGCACCGCGATTTCTCCACGGTTGGCGATAAGCAAACGTTTGATCACGTGTCTGTCTTCCCTTCAGCATCGGGATTTCGCGCGTAGCGCATAATTTCGGCGAACCCGAACAGGAACAGCATAATTCCGACCATGACTTCGATCCCGACCACAACCCGCAACGCCTCACTTGCGGGCGTGATATCGCCATAGCCAACCGTCGACATGGTGATCAGGGAAAAATAAAGGCTTTCGGTAAAGCTGATTGCGCCTGGTTGTCCCTCAATTAGGAAAATCGAAGATTCTGTCACCCGGTCCATGATCCGATAGATCATCGCGAAGACAATCACGGAAAACGAATAGAGGGTGAAGAACGCAAAGGCAGGTCTTCCCAATCGTGACATCTGCACAAACAGGTGATCGAACAACACACCGGTATCGATCAAAAACAGACAGATTTGCCGACTGATCACCATGACAAACAGGCTCACACCCGCCACCAGAGCAAGAAACACAATGTCGGACCCACTGGACTCAAGTTTCACACCGGGAACAAGAAAGGTGAGCGCTGCAACAATACAAACCGGCAACAACCAGATGAACAGGCGTCCCTGAAAGCGTGCGCGCCGGAAATCCTCGGACTGCGAGGCTTCGCGGATTGCATCCCGTCGCCACCAGACTCCGGCCAGAAACATGTAGATCGGCAACAAATAACCAAGAACCGAAACCCATTCGCGAATTCTCGGAAAATTGGCCTCAACAAGAAAGAAATAGACAATCGTGTAGATCGCCAGAGAATTTGCGAATGCCAGAACAAAAAATCGGCTGCCCGGGAACATCCAAAGAAATATTCCGGCAGCACTGAAGACAGCCACGAGAATGACCCCGGTCAGAATCCCGAGCTCATCGGTCGAACCAACTGCGATCATGAAAATGATCAGCGCCGAGAACCCCACTGCCCCCCACCAGGTGCGGTTGGGAAAATGCAGCCCTAGGATTCGATCTTGGTTCGCCATGCGGCCTCTCTTTTCTCGAGAAATGCACTGACACCCTCGCGGCCTTCATCGGTCGCCCGTATCTTGGCAATCCGATGTGCCGTGTCATCGATCATTTCACTATCGACGGCTCCAGCAGACACCCGCCGGATCAGGTCTTTGGATGCGGCCATTGCCTCAGGGCCATTGTTCAACAACATGGATACAAATTCCTCAACCCGGGCTTCCAGACCGTCGGTCGCGACGACATCATGCACCAGTCCAAGCGCGAAGGCCTCATCGGCACCAAATCGTTCGGCCGTCTGAAAAAAACGCCGCGACGCGCGAGCGCCGATCGCCTCGACAACATAGGGACTGATCACCGAGGGGATCAGCCCAAGGCGCACTTCTGAAAGACAGAAATTTGCCACTTGTGACGCCACCGCAATATCGCAGGCCGCCACAAGACCAACACCGCCGCCAAACGCAGCTCCCTGCACCTGGGCAATGGTAGGCTTGGGCATTTCATTCAGAACCTTCATCATGGCAGCGAGCTGGCGCGCGTCTTCGAGATTCTCGGCTTCCGAGTAATCCGCCATACGCTGCATCCACGCCAGATCGGCGCCTGCGGAAAAACTTTTCCCCTCTCCCGCCAACACCACAACGCGCACAGCCTCGTCTGCGCTGACGCTTTGGAAGACCCTTGTGAGGTCCCCGATCAACACATCGTCGAAAGCGTTGTGCTTTTCCGGTCGCGCCATGGTGACCCGCGCAACACCTTGGCTGATCTTCAGTTTGATGGCTCCACGTGACATTGCTGGCTCCTACATCCGAAACACGCCGAAACGTGTCTCCTCAATGGGGGCATTCAGTGCTGCAGAAATCCCCAATCCAAGAATCCGTCGCGTATCTGCCGGGTCGATAATTCCATCATCCCAGAGCCGTGCACTGGCATAGTAGGGGTGCCCCTGATGTTCATACTGTTCACGGATCGGCGACTTGAATGCCTCTTCATCGTCCGTGCTCCATTCTTCCCCCCGCGCTTCCATGCCGTCACGTCGGACTTGGGCGAGAACATTGGCCGCCTGAGTTCCCCCCATGACGGATATCCGCGCGTTCGGCCACATCCACATGAAGCGCGGACTGTAGGCACGACCACACATGCCGTAATTGCCGGCTCCGAAACTGCCGCCGATGATCACCGTGAACTTCGGCACATTGGCGCAGGCCACTGCGGTCACCATCTTGGCGCCATCGCGCGCGATACCACCGGCCTCATACTTCTGTCCGACCATAAAGCCGGAGATGTTCTGCAGGAATATCAGCGGAATTTTGCGCTGGGCACAAAGTTCGATGAAATGCGCGCCCTTGAGAGCGGATTCCGAAAACAGGATCCCGTTGTTGGCGACAATGCCCACAGGATAGCCATGCAGATGCGCAAACCCGGTCACAAGCGTCTCGCCATAAAGCGCCTTGAATTCATCAAACTCGGAGCCATCGACGATCCGCGCGATCACTTCACGCACATCATAGGGCTTGCGAATATCCGCGTTCACTACGCCATAAAGCTCTTCAGCCGCATATAGCGGGTCTCGTGCCGGGCGTGTTTCCAGCCCGACCTGTTTGGGCCGGTTCAGGTTCGAGACAATCTTGCGCACGATGGCCAGAGCATGGGTATCGTCGAGCGCGAGGTGATCGGCAACACCACTGGTCCGCGTGTGCACGTCAGCACCGCCGAGATCTTCTGCAGAAACCACTTCGCCCGTCGCTGCTTTAACGAGCGGCGGCCCGGCCAGAAAAATCGTGCCCTGTTCCTTCACGATGACAGCTTCATCGGACATCGCAGGAACATAAGCACCACCGGCCGTGCACGATCCCATGACGGCAGCGATCTGCGGAATGCCTTCGGACGACATGGTCGCCTGATTGTAAAAGATGCGCCCAAAGTGATCCCGGTCCGGAAAGACATCATCCTGCTGGGGCAGGTTCGCACCACCCGAATCCACCAGATAGATACAGGGCAGATTGTTCTGACGGGCTATTTCCTGCGCGCGGAGATGCTTCTTCACGGTGATCGGAAAATACGTCCCGCCTTTCACCGTGGCGTCGTTGACGACGATCACGCATTCCCGTCCCGACACCCGGCCAATCCCGGTCAGAATGCCGCCAGCCGGAACGGTGTCGTCATACATTTCCCAGCCCGCAAATTGGGAGAACTCCAGAAATGGTGCCCCTTCATCAATCAGGGTGTCGATCCGCTCACGCGGCAACAATTTTCCGCGGGAGATGTGCCGGGCGCGTGATTTCTCTCCTCCACCAAGCTCAATCTGGCCGACCTTCTCACGCAAATCAGCGATAACATCCCGCATCGCCGTGGTGTTTTTTCGAAAGAGATCTGAATTGGGGTTCAGACTGGATTTGAATGCGGTCATAAACACGCGCTCCGGCAAAACGGCTTCAACCCAGAAGCCTGTATGATAAACATGAAACCATGTCGAAACTGCCCACGAAATCCGAAATCGAAGCTGCGGCCGAAATCGTCTATGCCGCGATGCCACCGACCCCGCAATATGTCTGGCCGTTGCTGAACGCTGCGACCAGCACGACCGTCTGGGTCAAGCATGAGAACCATACACCTATCGGGGCGTTCAAGGTCCGTGGCGGGCTCGTCTATCTGTCCCAACTTCGACGGAACAGGCCCAACGTCAAAGGCGTGATCGCCGCGACCCGTGGCAACCATGGGCAATCGATTGCCTTTGCGGCCAAGGCGAATGGCATCAACGCGGTGATCGTCGTTCCCGAAGGCAATTCCTCCGAGAAAAATGCCGCCATGGAAGCCTTCGGTGCCGAGTTGCTTGTCCACGGCCACGACTTTCAGGCCTCTCTCGAATACGCCGAAGGACTTGCTGGCGAACGCGGACTGGAAATGGTGCCCTCTTATGCAATGACACTCGCACCGGGCGTGGCGACCTACGGTCTGGAACTGCTGACCGCCGCGCCGGAGATCGAAACGCTGTATGTGCCGATCGGTCTGGGATCGGGGATTACCGGATGCATTGCCGCGCGCGAAGCCTTGGGGCTTAGGACCGAGATTGTCGGTGTAGTCGCCGAGAATGCGCCTGCCTATGCGCTGTCCTTCGCGACGGGCGAAGCTGTCTCGACGAACAGCGCTGACACGTTTGCCGATGGTCTGGCCTGTCGTGTTCCCGCAGCTGACGCCGTTCCGGTGATCAATCAGCACGCCGCGCGCGTGATCACCGTCAGCGAAGACGAAATCCGAGATGCAATGCGGCTTTACTACACCGCCACCCACAATCTGTCGGAAGGCGCGGGTGCGGCAGCGCTTGCTGGCCTGATGCAGGAGCACAGCCGGCACACCGGAAAGACGACGGGGGTCGTACTTTCGGGCGGCAACATCGACCGCGCGCTGTACACTCAAATTCTGTCGGGATAGCACCACGTCAGTTAATCTCGCCTACCAGCCGCCTGTTTCGAGCCAGCGGTCGACCATGTCGAGACGATCACAACCCCAGAAGGCTTCCCCATCCACCACAAAGAATGGTGACCCGAAGATTTCCCGTGAAATGGCATCATCGGTCACGATCTTGAGTTGCTCCTTGATGGCCGGGTCCTGAATGCCTTCGGCAACCGCAGCTGCATCAAAGCCCGCCTTTCCAGCAGCTTCTGCGACCGCATCAGGACTTGAGATATCGCCGCCCTCACCCAGAGCCGCGGTGTAAAGCGCCAGTGCCATGTCGCGCGCCTTTGCCGGGTCCTGTGCCTTGGCCCAATAGACGGCCCGGGAGGCCGCCGTCGGTGAGAACGGGAAATCCTTGGGCGGATTGTATTTCACGCCATGAAACCGCGCCGAACGTGCGAAATCATGTTGTGCGTAATCGCCTTTCATCGGCACGTGGGGCAACGGAACTGCGCCCGTGACCTTGAAAACCGCACCCAGCAGAAACGGCTTCCAGTCCACCGAACGACCATGCTTTGCCGCAATGTCATCGATCATGTGTGCCGCGACATATCCGTATGGACTGTTGAAATCGAAAAAGAACTCTACGGGAGTCTTGGACATGGTGTTTCCCTCTCTGTTTTCTGAACTGTCTCAGTTCGCCGCGATGTCGCGACCGATGATCAGCTTCTGAATATCACTGGTGCCTTCATAGATTTTCGTTACCCGAACGTCGCGATAGATACGCTCGACCGGGAAATCCTGCAGGTAGCCATAGCCGCCATGAATCTGGATCGCATCCGAACAGACTTCCTCGGCCATCTCGGACGCAAAAAGCTTCGCCATCGCCGCTTCGGTCAGGCAGGGTTCGTCCGCGTCCCGCAGGCGCGCAGCGTTGTGTGTGAGTTGTCGTGCGGCCTCGATCTTGGTGCGCATCTCGGCGAGGCGAAAAATCACCGCCTGATGTTCGATGATCGGCTTGTCAAATGTCTCACGCTCCTTCGCATAGGCAACCGCATGCTCGTAAGCCGCCCGCGCCATACCGATAGCCTGCGCGGCGATCCCGATGCGCCCACCTTCGAGATTGGAAAGCGCAATCCGGTATCCCTCACCCTCCTCGCCCAACAGCAGATCGGGGGTGAGTTCCATATCCTCAAATACAATCTGGCAGGTGTCCGATGCGCGTTGCCCCATCTTGTGTTCGACCAATGCCACCCGATAGCCCGGTGTGTCCGTCGGCACGATGAAGGCGCTCATGCCTTTGCCGCCCGCATCAGGGTCGGTCTTGGCAAAGGCGATCATCACATCGGCGTTCTTGCCCGAAGTGATGAACTGCTTGGTTCCGTTGAGAACGTATTTGTTCCCGACCTTCTGTGCGCGTGTTTGAATCGCACCGGCGTCGGACCCGGCGGTCGGCTCTGTCAGGGCAAACCCGCCGAGCATCTTTCCCGTCGCAAGCGGCCGCAAAAATTGTTCCTTTTGCGCGTCACTGCCGAAATTCAGAACCGGCAGACACGCCACCGAATTGTGAACCGCCATGATCGTAGAACAGGCCCCGTCTCCCGCAGCGATCTCCTCAAGCGCCAGCGCATGAGAGAACGTGTCGGCGCCCGATCCACCCCATTCCTCAGGGACAATCATGCCCAGAAGACCCAACTCACCCATCTCCCGAACGGCGTCTTCAGGATAAATGGCATCCCGGTCCCACACAGCGGCGTTTGGCGCGAGCTTCTCGGCAGCAAAAGCGCGCGCCATATCGCGGATCATGGCCTGTTCGTCAGACAGCGGCATGCGTTCTCACAGAACCGGCGACGATATCGCGGATCACATTGGTGATGGCATCCACCTCGCAAAGCCGACCGTCATCCAGATCCACCCACCAACCCCTAATATCAAGCGTCCCACCAGCGATCCGATCGTTTATCCACGGAAAGGTCGCCAGATTCCGAAGCGAAATACGTATGGCCTCTTGCTCCACCAACGGCTGCGACGGCACCTGACCATCAGCACCGCATGGGCAGGCGTCAGCTGCAATATCCGTCCAGGCTGCCATGAACTCACGCGCATCAGGCTCCCCCGATATGGCGGCTCGCAACGCACCAATGCCCCCACACGCCGAATGCCCGAGCACAATGATATGGCTCACCCCGAGATCACGAACCGCAAATTCCAGTGACGCACTGGTGCCGTGCAAACCATCATCAGGCCCATAGGGCGGGATCAGGTTCGCGATGTTCCGGACGATAAACATCTCTCCTGGTTCAGAGCCCAGCAACAGAGCCGGATCCACACGAGAATCTGAACATGCAATCAGCATGACGTCGGGAGACTGTCCGTGCGCCGAGAGCTCCTGCATCCTTTCGGGCCGTTGTTCGTAGTAACGTGCCCGGAAGGCACGGAACCCGGCCACGAGACGATCGATCGCGCCTACCATGCAATGTCCTTTCCGCGGTAATCGAGAAACCGCCCGCTGTCGCCTGGCGTCAGGCCCGCCAGCAAGGAGCGCATCCCAGAAACACTTTCTGTCGTCGTAATCCCGGCGTGTTGGCCGGTCATATCCGTTTTCACATAGCCCGGGTGCAACGCAACGGCTGTCACCCCCAGCGAGCGCCACTCGGGTTCAATCACGCGGAAGCGTTTGTTCAGTTCACCCTTGGAATCACCATAGAGATCAGGACTGCTGGGACGTGGACGTCCCGAACCCTGAATGCTCGAAATCACTGCAACCTTCTTCTGTTCACTGGCGATCACACTGTCGATGAGCGCTGACACGGTCGCGATCGGTGCTTCGGCATTGACGCGCATTGTTTCGGCAATTTCTTCGGGACTGGCACGCCCCCGGCTGTTGAGAACACCGGCATTGTGGACCAGCACATCCAGCGCGACCTTGGACAGCACATCGGCGAACCGCGCGATATGGGTGTCGCTGCGGACATCAAGATGATGGATGCGGATGTCACCTCTCATTTTTCCCAGTGCACCCGGACTGTCCGGTGTGCGCGTGGTCGCATAGACACGCCAGCCATCGGCCGCGTACTGGCGGACGAACTCCAGTCCGATACCCCGGCTTGCCCCGATTATGGCAATGTTTGGCATTCGATCTCCCCCAAGATCATTTCAAAGGCCAACGTCACGCCTACCAGGCGTGTTCCGTGCCCTTCCAGGTCAGGAATTTCCCGGAATCCGATGGTTCAAGCCCATCGATCACCCGGCGCATTCCACCTACACTTTCATTCACGCTAACCGATGCACTGCGTCCGCCCATATCGGTCGCAACCCAGCCAGGATGAAACACCACAGATGTAATTCCCTTCGCGGCCCATTCAGGCTCGATTTCGCGAAACCGGTCATTGAGCAAACACTTCGAAGCACCATAGTCCGCCGATGGTGTTTCCCCACCATGGCGGGCCCCCATCTGGCTTGTGAGAATAGCGATTTTGCGTTCCGCGCCGCGTTCGACGGCTGCGAGCAGTGCGCCAACCACCGCCATCGGTGCATCGGCATTGATCGCCATCATTTCGTCACGGCTGACCCCGCGCAAAACCCCGGCACTGTGAATAAGCAGGTCCAGTCCCCGGTCCTCAAACACTCCAGCCAAGCTCTCGATCTGATTCTTGTTGCGCACCTCAAGACCATGGATCGTGACGTCACCGGCAATACCACCCAGCGCTCCCGGGTTTTCTGGCGTGCGGGTCGTCGCATGAACCTCCCACCCATCAGCCGCGAAGCTTTGAGTGAACCCCAGCCCGATCCCGCGACTGGCACCAACAATCAGAACAGACGTCATTGCTATGCTTCTCCGGCGTTGCGTGGTGTGACGGGACGCTGCGCTGTAACCTCGATCTCGATCTTCATCCGAGGATCGACAAGCTGCGCGATCAGCGCGGTCGCAGCGGGCGGGTGTGGCCCCAGATACTGTTTGAAGACGGGCATCAGCGTCTCATAGTCGTCCCGATCGGTGATGTAGTAGGTCACGCGCACAATATCGGCGAAGGAACAACGCGCTGCCGCAAGCGACCGCGCAATCGTCCCAAACGCCTGATGAGCCTGCTCTATGACATCATCGGAGATGGCCATGGTTTCGTAAGCAAAACCGGTGGTGCCGGAGACATGCACATAGTGCTCATCAACCACGGCTCGGGAGTAACCGACCGCCTTCTCAAACTCGGAATTGGTGGAGATGCGCCGCACTAGGCAGTTTCCTCAAACAATTCGCGTCCGATCAGCATGCGCCGGATTTCAGAGGTTCCCGCACCAATTTCGTAAAGCTTGGCGTCGCGCAGCAAACGTCCGGTCGGATATTCGTTGATGTAGCCATTGCCGCCCAGAGTCTGGATCGCCTCCAGCGCCATCCAGGTCGCCTTTTCGCCGGCATAGAGAATGGCACCGGCGGCATCCTTGCGGGTGGTCTCGCCCCGATCACAGGCCTGGGCCACGGCGTACACATAGGCCTTGCAGGCATTCATGGTGACGTACATGTCGGCCAGCTTGCCCTGCATCAGCTGGAAAGTTCCGATGGGCTGGCCAAACTGCTCGCGTTCATGGACATAGGGCACCACGATATCCATGCAGGCCTGCATGATCCCCAGTGGTCCGGCCGCGAGCACCGCGCGTTCATAGTCGAGGCCCGACATCAGGACGTTGACGCCCTTGCCAACTTCACCCAGCACGTTCTCTTCTGGCACCTCGCAATCCTGAAACACCAATTCGCAAGTGTCTGAACCACGCATCCCCAGCTTGTCGAGCTTCTGGGCCTGACTGAATCCCTTGAAACCTTTTTCGACGATAAAGGCTGTCATCCCGCGCGGTCCGGCATCCATATCGGTCTTGGCATAGATCACGAAGGTTTCCGAAACCGGGCCGTTGGTGATCCACATCTTGTTGCCATTGAGAATATAGCGGTCGCCCTTCTTCTCGGCCCGCGTGCGCATTCCGACAACATCCGAACCCGCCCCCGGCTCACTCATGGCCAGCGCACCGACATGCTTTCCCGAGACCAGATCAGGCAAATACCGGGTCTTTTGTTCGGCCGTCCCGTTCCGATGGATCTGGTTCACGCACAAATTGGAATGCGCGCCATAAGACAGACCCACCGAAGCGGACGCCCGGCTGATTTCTTCCATCGCCACACAATGTTCGAGATACCCAAGATTCGAGCCGCCATATTCCTCATCCACGGTGATCCCGTGCACCCCGAGGTCTCCCATCAGGGGCCACAGATCGATCGGGAACTCATTCGAAGAGTCGATTTCCTCGGCGCGCGGCGCAATTTTGTCAGACGAGAAACTGCGAACGGAATCACGCAGCATGTCGGCGGTGTCACCCAGGTCGAATCCCAGTGTCGGATAAT
>ERZ807291.515-NODE-515-length-65416-cov-21.538272_pt1 | contig 65416 bp, 66 predicted proteins | sample MGYA00521257_ERZ807291 | MGnify/ENA primary metagenome ERZ807291 (study PRJEB31413, sample SAMN03169783) | marine metagenome | biome: Marine; feature: Water; material: Subsurface seawater | place: North Sea | collected 2011-04-28 | depth 1 m m ... | reverse complement strand
AAGCCTCCTTATGAAATAGGCCAATGGATTCTCAAATCATTTGATGAAGGACAAGATAATTTGATCGAACAAATCGAAAAAATGGCACCCATGAGTGCTGCACGTAAAGAAGAGATAAGCACGAACCTTAATAAAGTAAAAAAAGGAAACCGTACCGTCGGTATGGGCAGTCGTGCTGTCAATCGCGAAATCAAAAAAGAGATTGATAAATATGACCTTTGAGCCCCGTTTAAAAACGGGATTTTTGGTGTCTGCTGAAATTAAAAGATGTGAGCAACTTTTTTTATCTGCGGTTATTGTTCATAAAGGTGATGAAGATCGCGGCCAAATATTAATCAAACACTATGTGCACGGGGAAGGGGCGCGGATATTTGCGCAAACCCGAGATATGGATGATCAGCTTATTTGGCATCAACCGCTTGGTGATGACTTTATGGAAGAAATGAAGGCAGATGAATATATCAAACGGCAAATCGGATTTGACGAAGACCTTTGGGTGCTGGAGATTGATGATCCAAAAGACTGTTATGCCCCAGAATAATTAAAGCGAAATATATTTAGAAAATTAAATGAAATCTGTACATAAATGATACCAGTGATTAATATCATCCATAAATAAAGGTTTGAGGGAAACTTATATGGAAACTGCTATTAGTTTTGGGGTGTGGTCATTAGTACCATTGATATTTGCGCTTATCACGGCGTTTTGGACAAGAAGTGCTATCTTTTCATTATTTTCAGGCAGTTTAATTGGCGTGATGATGATGGGATACAACCCGGATGCGACAATGTGGGGACTTGATCCTGCAGGTGGATTGGTGAAATTAATCGCGGCAAGTTTAGACGGTGAATTTATACGTATCAGTGTCATCATTATTTTTATTGGCATTCTTTTTGAACTCTTTAAAAGAGCAGGGGTTCTTGTTGCCTTTGCAAATAAAGTTTCAAAAACCGGAACATCGCCCAAAAAAGTAAAATTCACAACTTGGTTGATGGGCTTCTTTATTGTTGATGATTATTTTAGCCCATTGATGACTGGTCCAATTATGCGGCCATTAACTGATAAAGCGCGCGTGTCCCGTGAAAAGTTGGCGTTTATTTTGGATAGCACAACGGCGTCCGTATGCGTTCTCGTGCCCTTTATGTCATGGGGCGCTTATTTAGGAGGGCTTATTGCCAAAGAAGGCGGGCCGGTCAATGGTGCCAGCGAAGCGATTGCATTATTTGCGGCATCAATTCCTTATAACATTTATCCGATGTTATTGATTTTCTTCACGATGCTTATCGCCCTAGAAATTATTCCTGATTACGGGTTTATGAGAAAAGCGGAAACCCGCGCCCGTGAAGAAGGAAAAGTTCTTAGAGACGGTGCAATCCCGATGGTGAGCGATGAAGGTCGGGATATATTTGAACAACAACAAGATAAAGCATATCTTTTTTGGGATTTCGGTTTGCCAATAATTATCGTTTTTGGAACAGTGATCGTAAGCTATTTGATTTTTGGTAGTTTACTGATCCTTGAAGCTTTTATCATGGCTGTGATTTATCTTGGTTCATCTTTATATATTAAAAAATATGTGAAGGATTTTAGTGATCTAACTGAAATAGGGGTTGTAGGTGCAAAAAGTGTTATGTCCGCGATTATTATAACGGCTCTTGCTTATTGTATTAATACGGTGACTAAAGGATTAGGGGCCGCAGAATTTATCATGAGTTTCTCTGAAAGCTTTATGACGCCCTCACTTCTTGTCGCATCAACGTTTTTTATTACGGCCGTTATTTCATTTTGCACTGGCACATCCTGGGGGGCATTTGCGCTTATGATCCCTTTTGTACTCCCCATTGCATATGGGTTTAGTGGTGGTGTTGCCCATGATCCAATTGTTTATAAGGCGCTGGCAGCAGTTGTGGGTGGTGGTATTTTTGGTGATCATTCATCTCCCGTCTCTGATACTTCGGTGCTAGCATCTGTTGGTGCGGGCAGTGACCATATGGACCATGTTATAACGCAGCTTCCCTATGCTTTAATGGTTGGAGCAGGGACAATTGCACTTTATTTGGTGATTTGATTTTAAAAAAATAATTTTTTTTACCCTCATTCCCTTGACTCTTTTTTTTAATGAACTATCTGTTCTGTACAGCTTTTAGCACTCTTGTTGTTAGAGTGCTAAAACACATAAATTTAAATTAAACTTTAACAACCTAAAAAGAGGGTTTCAAAATGGGATTTCGTCCTTTACATGATCGCGTACTAGTACGTCGCGTTGAACAAGAAATGAAAACTGCTGGGGGAATTATTATTCCTGATACGGCGCAAGAAAAACCAAGCGAAGGTGAAATTATCGCAGCTGGTACTGGTAATAAAGCCGCAGACGGTAAAGTAACACCACTTGATGTTAAAGCTGGAGACAAAGTGCTATTTGGCAAATGGTCCGGCACTGAAATTAAGGTTGATGGCGAAGAGCTATTGATTATGAAAGAAACTGACATTCTCGGTATCGTAGAATAAGAATAATAATTTAAAGGAATTTAAAAATGGCTGCAAAAGAAGTAAAATTTGGAACAGACGCGCGATCACGTATCGTTGCTGGTGTTGATATCCTAGCAAACGCAGTAAAAGTAACACTTGGCCCTAAAGGCCGTAATGTGCTTCTACAAAAATCATTCGGTGCACCACGTATCACAAAAGACGGTGTTTCTGTTGCAAAAGAAATCGAATTACAAGATGTATATGAAAACATGGGCGCACAAATGGTTCGTGAAGTGGCAAGCCGCACAAACGATGTGGCTGGTGACGGAACAACAACAGCAACTGTGCTTGCACAGGCGCTTGTTCGTGAAGGTTTCAAATCTGTTGCTGCAGGAATGAACCCAATGGACCTTAGCCGCGGAATTAAACTAGCGGTATCAAAAGTATCAGACGAACTTAAATCACGCTCTAAGCCAATTTCAACAAGTGAAGAAGTTGCACAAGTAGGGTCGATCTCTGCTAATGGTGAAACTGAAATTGGTGATATGATTGCAAATGCAATGGATAAAGTCGGTAAAGAAGGCGTTATCACTGTTGAAGAAGCTAAGGGCCTGGATTCAGAGCTAGACGTCGTTGAAGGTATGCAGTTTGATCGCGGTTACCTTTCACCATATTTCATTACGAATGCTGACAAAATGTCTGTTGAGCTTGAAAATCCATATATTCTTCTTCATGAAGCAAAACTTTCAAACCTACAAACAATGCTTCCATTACTTGAAGCGGCTTCACAATCAGGTCGTCCGCTGCTTATTATTGCGGAAGATGTTGAAGGTGAAGCACTAGCGACACTTGTTGTTAATAAGCTTCGCGGTGGTCTTAAAATTGCGGCAATTAAAGCACCTGGGTTTGGTGATCGTCGTAAAGCAATGCTTGAAGACATCGCAATCCTAACGGGTGGTCAAGTGATCTCAGAAGACCTTGGCATTAAGCTTGAGACAGTGACACTTGATATGCTTGGAACTGCTAAATCGGTTAACATCACGAAAGAAGATACTGTGGTTGTTGACGGTGCAGGTTCAAAAGATGATATTGAATCACGCTGTGCACAAATCCGTACACAAGCAGATGCAACAACATCTGATTATGATAAAGAAAAGCTTCAAGAGCGTCTTGCTAAACTTTCTGGCGGTGTTGCCGTTATTAAAGTTGGTGGTGCTACTGAGATTGAAGTTAAAGAACGTAAAGACCGCGTTGATGACGCACTTCATGCAACACGTGCTGCTGTTGAAGAAGGTATCGTCCCTGGTGGCGGATCTGCTCTTCTTTATGCTACTCGTGTACTTGAGGGTGTTGAAGGTGAAAATGATGAACAAACGGTTGGTGTCAACATTGTTCGTCGTGCACTAGAAGCTCCTGCACGTCAGATCGCTGAAAATGCGGGCCATGACGGTGCCGTTATTGCTGGTAAAATGAAAGAGCAAGACGACATTAATTTTGGTTTTGATGCTCAAGGTGGTGAATATAAAAACCTTGTAGAAGCGGGTATTATTGATCCAACTAAAGTTGTACGTACTGCACTTGAAGATGCATCATCTGTTGCTGCATTGTTGATTACAACTGAAGCAATGGTTGCGGATGCACCATCAGACGCAGCAGCTGCTCCAGCGATGCCTGATATGGGCGGAATGGGTGGCATGGGCGGTATGGGCGGTTTCTAAACCCACATATAGAACAGCACTTTACATCTATATCTTAATGTACTATATAAAGGTCGGAGCTTGTCTCCGTCCTTTTTTAATGGTTGTGGAAAACATTGCCTTATTTTGGGTTTAATTAAATTGTAATTATTTTTAGGTATAAAAAACATAAGGCGATTCCCATTATGGATAGCCCATGCTTTCGAGAAAAAACATGAAAAAATGTACCGATATATATAGTGTAGAATATTATCTGCCAAAAGCGAACAAGCCATTGGCGAAAAAGACTTTTTCAAAAAAACTGCTTAAGAAAAAGAATTTTAAAATTCTAGTTCAAGATGATGTTAAGGATAGCGTTTATCTTGTTGATGCTTAAGCATTTTTTGTAAAATCATTATAGAGAAACACCCATTCTCCCTGCGAGATCCTGAAGATATTGAAAGGCCACGCGGCCTGATCTTGCGCCTCTGGTTCTTGACCATGTGAGGGCTTGGGCATGGACCATATTACGGTCGGCATTGATTTTATAATGATCAAGATAGCCATCAATCATTTTTAAATAGTCTTCCTGGTTACAGCTATGGAAACCAAGCCAAAGGCCAAACCTGTCGGATAGGGATACTTTCTCTTCAATGGCTTCGGAAGGGTTAATGGCGGTGCTTCTTTCATTTTCCATCATATCACGTGGCATAAGATGACGACGGTTAGAGGTTGCATAAAAGATTACATTTTTAGGACGACCTTCAATGCCCCCTTCGAGTACGGCTTTTAATGATTTATAAGTGCCATCATCATTATCAAATGAAAGATCATCACAAAAGAGAATGCATCTTCGCTCGCTCGATCTTATGACTTCAAGTAATCTTGGAAGGCTGGGAATATCTTCCCGATGGATTTCAATTAACGCTAGTTCGCTTAACTTTCCATGGATGGCTTTGACAAGAGAGCTTTTCCCCATGCCACGCGCGCCCCAAAGAAGCGCATTATTTGCGGCAAACCCTTTGGCGAATTGTTCAGTATTTTGCAAAAGAATATCACGGACATGATCGATCCCTTGAAGAAGTTCAAGATCAACACGGCTGATGTCTTTAATCGGTATCAAACGGTCAGGGTCCGTATACCAGATAAAGGCATCCGCACCATCAAGAGATGGTTTATCACTGTCTAAAGGCGCGATACGCTCCAAGGCATCGGCGATTCTATTAAGTGTTTCGTTATTTATTTCCGCCATGAGTATTCCATTCTTTAAAATTCTAAGGAAATATGCTTTAATTTACCCCTTTATCCTTGTTTTTAACGCGCCATGCGCTTATATCCAATAGGTAAATTTAATAATTATAAAAAGGATACCGAAATGTTTATTTCTGAAGCATATGCGCAGGGGGTTGGTGGTGCAGATGGAGGCCTAATGGGGTTATTACCGTTTGTTCTTATTTTTGTTGTATTTTATTTCTTACTTATTCGTCCGCAACAAAAGCGTGCCAAAGAACATAAATCGATGGTAGAAGCGTTGAAACGCGGTGATAAGGTGGTTACATCAGGCGGTATTGTAGGAAAAGTAAGCAAAGTTGTTGATGACCAATATGTCGAAGTTGAAATTGCCAGCGATGTAAAAGTAAAAGTCGTTCGTTCAACCATTGGTCAGGTCATGGATAAAACCCAACCTGCAAATGACGATAAAAAATAAATCGAAATTAAACAGTAAGTAACGGAACCTTCAAATGCTTGAATTCCCACGATGGAAAATTGTTTCTATAGCGCTCTTCTCCCTTATTGGGGTAATGTTTGCTGTGCCAAACTTTCTTTCCGATGAACAAATTGAAAGTTTGCCTGACTTTTTTCCGAGTAGTCAGGTGACTTTAGGACTTGATCTTCAAGGTGGTGCCCACTTTTTAATGGAAGTGGACACGGCGGGCGTGATTGCCAATATGCTACTTGATCGTGGGCAAACAATTCGTGATGAATTAAGTGATGAAAAAATTCGCCATCGTTACCGTGTAAATGGTGATCGTCTGATCTTTACACTTACCAATGCTGATGACAGACCGCGCGCAATTGAAATTATCGAGGAACAAACCATTCAAGTGGGCATCGATTTGATGACGGGCTCCAGTTCAGACGATATTATCGTTGCCGAAGGGACGGGGGCGATTATAAATATTACCCTTTCTGAAGCGGCCGTAACGGAAAAGAAGGTTCAATCTGTTGAACAATCAATTGAAGTGATCCGCCGCCGTATTGATGGTACAGGAACAAAAGAGCCGACCATTCAACAAAATGGTGTTGATCGTATACTTATACAATTACCCGGTGTGGATGATACAAGTTATTTTAAACGGATACTCAGCGAAACGGCACAAATGAATTTTCATTTGACCAATGTATCTGTAAGTCAGGAAGATATTCTTAGGGGTCGTGTGCCGCCAAGAACAAGCATTTATCCATCAATTGAAAAAGCGCCGGACGGTGAAACACCACTTCAGCAATTTGCAATTATGGACCAGATTATGGTTTCTGGTGAAGACCTTGTTAATGCAAGTTATTCAATGGACGAAAATAACCGTCCTGCGGTTAGTATTAGCTTTAATTCAAAAGGTGGAAAGCAATTCGCCGACGCGACACGCGCCAATGTTGGTAAGCCATTTGCTATTATTCTTGATAATGAAGTGATCAGCGCGCCGCGTATTAACACGGCAATCCTTGGTGGTTCTGCGATTATTACAGGGAACTTTACGGTGCAAGAAGCCAATGATTTGGCGATGCTGCTTCGTGCCGGCGCGCTTCCTGCGCCGCTTAACTTACTTGAAGAAAGAACTGTTGGACCGGGTCTTGGTGCAGATAGCATTGCTGCCGGACAGATTGCTTCCCTTATCGGCTTGGCTGCTGTGATGCTATATATTGTTCTCAGTTATGGGTTTTTTGGTATTATTGCCAATATTGCGTTGATCATCAATATCTTTATGATTTTTGGAGTATTATCATTGTTTGGTGCTACTCTGACACTACCTGGTATTGCAGGTATAGTTTTAACCATTGGAATGGCCGTTGATGCTAACGTTCTAATTTTTGAGCGTATTCGCGAAGAACTACGTCGTGGTAAAAAGGTACTTGCCTCGATTGACGTTGGATATGGTCGTGCCTTTAGCACAATTATGGATGCGAATATTACCACACTTATTGCTGCTTTGATTTTATTCCAATTTGGATCGGGGCCTGTTAAAGGGTTTGCCGTAACGTTAGCTGCTGGTATTTTTACATCCGTCTTTACAGCGGTGAGCTTATCACGATTATTCATTGTTACATGGGCGCGTAAGTCGAAGCCTGCAGAATTAAAGCTTTAAAGGGAGGGGTATTGATATGTTACTAAAATTAGTCCCACAAGACACAAATATTCCTTTCGTTAATTTCAAAAATATTGCGTATGTTTTATCTGTACTGATGATTTTTACGTCATTTGGATTATATTTTACGAAAGGTTTAAATTTCGGTATCGATTTTAAAGGCGGTTTTCTTATTGAAGCACATATGGATAACCCTGCGGACTTGTCACATATTAGAGGGTTGACGGGTGATTTAGGACTTGGTGATGTTTCTATCCAAACCTTTGGTGCAGAAAATCAAATACTGATCCGTATTGAAGAACACGATTCACTGTCACTTAATGAAGTTGTTGACCTAGTTCAATCTACTTTGGAATCAGGTGTTGATGATAACGTAGTTTTTCAACGAACCGAATCTGTTGGAAGTGTTGTATCAGGTGAACTTATTCAGTCTGGTATAATGTCAGTTGGATTAGCAATTGGTGCAGTGCTCTTTTATATTTGGATCCGCTTTGAATGGCAGTTTGGTTTGGGTGCAGTAATCGCGCTTGTTCATGATATTATTCTGACTATTGGTATGTTTGCTCTTACACAGTTAGAATTTAACCTGTCAATTATCGCGGCGATTTTGACCATCGTAGGTTACTCGCTTAATGATACGGTTGTGGTATATGACCGCATCCGTGAAAATCTTTTTAAATTTCGCAAAAAAGAAATGCCGGACCTAATTAACTTAAGCCTTAATGAAACACTGGCACGTACAGTGATGACCTCTGTAACTACCTTAATTGCATTGGCTTCTCTTTATTTCTTAGGTGGTGAAGCTATTAGAGGTTTTACGGCCGCAATGATTTGGGGTATTTTTGTTGGTACTTATTCTTCGATCTTTATTGCATCGCCTGTACTGCTATGGTTTGAGCTGCGCCGTGAAGAAGAGGAAGTCACCAAAGACGGAAAAGAAGTTATACCGGAACAATTCCGCTAATGACGATGGAATTTACAGAAATTAATTCAAGTGAAGAAGCCTTTGTCGCAGGATACGGTGACGGTGGGTTTCGCATGGGCGATAGCCGCTTTGAAGGGTCAATGATGATAACACCGGATGGTTTTTATCCATGGGCGGTTAGTGAAAAGTCTGAAATTTCAATTGAAAATCTTGAACCTATTTTAAATGCTAGTGGTGTTGAAATTATTGTGATTGGTTTGGGCCCCAATATGGCCTTTCTTCCCAAAAATATTCGCGCCGCCTTTGAAGAAAAGAAAATAGCCATCGAAGCCATGGACACGGGTGCCGCCGCAAGAACATATAATGTGCTTCTTCAGGAAGGGCGTTTGGTGGCTGCGGCATTAATCGCCATTTAGCAGGACAAATGAAAATATTCATTCGAGCAGTCATTTTATTTCTATTTACTTTTTGTTCGGTTAGTGCCGAACAATCGTTAATCGACGATATAAAAGACGCGGGTGTTATCCGCATTGGCACTACGGGAGATTATGGCCCGTTTTCATATGTCAATAAGCAAAATGACGGTGTTTTTTATGGCCTTGATATCGATTTAGCCAATGATTTAGCTAAATCAATGAATGTGCGTGTTGAATTTGTAAAGACCACTTGGTCAACCTTAATGGATGATTTGCTGACTGGTAAATTTGATGTGGGCATGAGCGGTATTTCAATAAATGCTGCCCGCGAAGAAATGGCGATGTTCAGTATTCCGCTTATGACGGACGGAAAAGCGGCGATCGCAAGAGATGAGCAAGCGGATCAATTTAAAACAATCTCAGCCATTAATCAGCCACATGTTCGAGTGATTTTTAACCCAGGTGGCACCAATGAACAGTTTGCCCGTCAAAACTTTCCAAATGCGACGTTGATTTTAAACGAAGATAATATCACTATCTTTCAAAAGATTGTCGATGGTGACGCGGATGTGATGGTAACCGATGCCATTGAAACCATAGTGCAGCAAGAAGTTCATCCTGAACTAGTAGCGGTGAATCCTGACACGCCATTTAATCAAACAAAAAAAGGATATATGTTTAAAAAGGATTTGGTATTTAAATCTTATATCGATAAGTGGATTAAATCCCGTCTCGAAAATGGCGCCGTTCAATTGCTTCAGGGTCAGCATATTGAAAATTATGTAAGGCTTAAGAAATAATTGCTAAGTCGATCTATGCCGCTCTGACCGATTTAAAGATTGCTTCTTTCCTTACGCATTGTACACAAACGATACTGTTTAGCTTCTGTAATATTACATCCTGTGTGTGAACATCTAAACCTGAAACACGTATATCGATGCTTAAAGATTCTGGTATTGTGCCGGTTTTCTTGTATCTGGAAACTTTTAGGTAATCAGGCACGATGCTTCTTAAAGCAAAAAGTTCAGTGACACGGGAAATGACGCCGGGGTCAACGTCGGCTGTTATAAAATATTGTATACTGGATGGTGATAACTCAAATTGCGCGTCCATCTTATGCGCTCCTCTTTTACGAAATAAATATATCAAATTAATTTTGCCAATAGGCAATAATGGTCCGACCCTTAAAGGATCGGGGTGGTAATTCGACACATTCGTTTTCGTATTGAGGTATTTTTTATCATGGGTGAATAATTATGATATCTTTGTAATAATGTCAATCGTTTATAAATTGATTGAAAGCCAGTATATGACTGGCTATCTTTTTTCAATTTAGATTTATTTATCAATGATGCCAAAGGCACGAACGGGGAAGGTGCCCATTCCTTTCACTTTTACTGGAACAGCGAAAAATTTAAAATTATCGTCTGGCAATTCTGCCAGTCCGGTCATATGTTGTCTATGGGAAATAGGGTATGAGAAGAAAAACCTCGGATCAATAAAACCATTGCCCTCAGGGCAATATAGTTTTGGCAATAAAAAAGCCGGACATAAAGTCCGGCTTTTAAAAATTCTATATTTTATCAGCTTACATAATAGGGTTTTGAGCCGAAATCATGCTTGCTAGCATTGGGATAGAAAGCATTGTGTTTGTTCTTGAGAACAACATTGCTCTTCTTGCCATTGCTGGTTTTAACGCTGCGTCTGCTTCTACGATGCCAAGGGCAATTTTTTGTGCCGGCCAAATAACGAACCACACATTAAATGCCATAATAAGACCGAGCCACATACCGAAACCAATGTTTGGTTGTTGTAAAGTCAGGGCATCCATTAGGTAACCCATTCTCCATGCGAGTGCGAGACCGAAGAACACAGTGAAAAATGCGCCCCAACGGAACCAGAATAGTGCTTCTGGTGCAATGACCTTACCAATAGCCGGTTTTTGCTCATCCGGAATTTTAGGCATGCTTGGGATTTGTACAAAGTTAAAGTACCAAAGGATACCTATCCACATGATACCGCTTAGGACGTGTAAGTAACGAATTAAAAATAGTTCTGCTTCCATAATCTTATCCTTCCTTACATATTGTTCATCATGTCAGATACGGCCTTTTCAGGGGCACTCATCTGAGAATCATAGATAGCTTCTGTTGCGAATACCATTACGACCGTCAGGACGAAGCCTGCGATAACGGTAAGTTTTAAATCTTCTAAAATTTTAGCCATTTAACTACCCTTCATTTAATTATTAGTTTTATTAATCCCGTTTTTCAGAATTAGTCTGCTTCCGTTTTTAGAACGATAATAAATTAACAGTAATTTAACCATAGGTCAAAAAGTCTCTTGTAACTTTTATATTTTTCAGTCATTTAAGGGATATGACAGTCTTAGAAACATATACGGCAAAGCAAGTAAAAGCGCATGATTATGATCGTTTTTTGGTGACGCTTTTTGCGCCTGCAACGACGAGAGAAGATTTATTTGCTCTTTATGCCTTTAATCATGGAGTTGCAAAGATTCGTGAAGCGGTATCAGAACCGATGCTTGGTGAAATTAGGCTTCAGTGGTGGCGGGAAGCCATCGACGGTATTTATGCGGATCAACCAAGAAATCATGAAGTGGTATTGCCTTTACATACTGCGGTACAAAGAACCAATATAGCCAAAGAAGATTTTATTAAAATTATCGATGCCCGTGCAGCAGATATTTATGATGAAAATCCAAAGATACTTGATGAATTTGAAACCTATCTTGGCGAAACATCCGGCAATTTAACCCGCATCGCAGCCCAAATTATCGGTGAAGAGGATGAAGAGGTTCTGTCCATGGCATATGAACTTGGTCAAGTATGGGGATTGATCGGCACACTAAGGGCCATCCGGTATCATATTTCTCTTAAGAAACTTTCGCTTCCGCAGGATTTGATGGATGAGTTTGATGTGAAGAAAAAAGATATTTTTGCTATGGAAGGTAATGAAAATATGCAAAATTTGATTAAGGCATTGTGCATATCGGCGCATCAATATCTTGATCATATTGCTACGGATAAGAAGAAGCTATCCAAGGAAATGAAATCTTTATTCCTATTGAGTGCTCTTAGCAGAAGTTATCTGAATAGCATTAAAAAAGCAGACTATAACCCATTTGAAATTAATGAACGCGCAACCATGTTTCCGCGACAATGCCGTTTATTCTTTAGTGCTTTATTTGGATTGCTCTAACCATTGGGCTAATGCATCAAGGGCGCGTTTTGCTTTAATTGGTTTTCTGAATTTTCTTTTTATTTTAACGCGTTTCCCATCAACGACATGTTTTTTTTCTTCAAGCGGCGGCATAATGCCAAAGTTTACATTCATCGGTTGGAATGTTTTCGCTTGTCCTACCCCTTCGATGTGGCCGCCGGTGATGTGATTGATAAGTGCGCCAAAACCGGTCACAATTGGCGGAGATGTTATTTCTTGTCCTAATGTTTCAGCGGCAAGGAATCGCCCGGCCATTATGCCCATGGCGCCACTTTCCACATATCCTTCAACGCCAGTGATTTGTCCGGCAAATCTCAGACGCGGCCTTGATTTCAAACGAAGTTGATCATCAAGCAGTTTGGGACTATTGATGAAAGTATTACGGTGAAGCCCACCGAGTCGCGCAAATTCGGCATTTTCAAGTCCTGGAATTTTTTTGAATATTTCTTTTTGAAATTTGTATTTCATCTTGGTTTGAAAGCCGACCATATTATAAAGAGTACCGAGTTTGTTATCCTGCCTGAGTTGTACAACAGCATATGGCTTTTCATCACTATGTGGATTGGTCAGCCCGACGGGTTTCATCGGACCAAAAGCAAGGGTCTCTCTACCGCGTTCCGCCATTACTTCAATAGGCATACATCCTTCAAAAAAGGGAATGTCTTGTTCCCAGTCTTTATAATCGGATTTCTCTGCATCAGTAATTTCATCAATAAAAGTATAATATTGCTCTTCTGTCATAGGCAGATTGATGTAATCCGCGCCATCACCTTTATCATATCGGCTTTGAAACCATGCCTTGGAAAAATCAATGCTCTCTTTATATATGATTGGTGCAATCGCATCAAAAAACTGAAGTTCATCGACGCCTGTAATTTCCAGTACCGCTTTTGCAAGCGCATCAGAGGTGAGGGGACCTGTAGCAATAATAACATTACCCCACGCTGAAGGTGGAATTGTATCCACTTCGCCGCGCTCTAATGTGAATAGTGGATGTGCCAGTAATTTATCTTGAATATACTCGCTGAATAAATCACGATCTACGGCAAGTGCGCTTCCTGCGGGGACTTTTGTTTGTTCTGCGGCTTCCATCATGATGGATCCCATGCGGCGCATTTCTTCGTGTAATAACCCAACTGCATTATTTTCCATATCGTCAGACCGGAAACTATTTGAGCATACCATTTCAGCAAGGCCATCGGTGCTATGGGCATTGGTTCCTTTAACACCACGCATTTCATGAAGAATGACTGGGATGTCATACTTTAATAATTGCCACGCGGCTTCCGTGCCGGCCATGCCGCCGCCAATGATATGAATGGGTTTTATTGTCATATTCAAGTCCATATAATTATGGGCCGCTGATAACATTATTTATGGCAAAATGAAAAGAAAAAAAGGTCTCTAAAAAAATGAAACATCCGCTCTTGGGCAAGAGCAGATGTTCCAAATGGAGTAAGTTGAGTATTATGGTATTACAGTTTTTGGGCATCTGTAATACAATCAACATTATACAGATATGGTTAACAAAAGGTTAACAAAAATGAAAATTTTACAATAATTTTGCTAAATATTGACCAGTAAAGCTGTTTTTTACCTTAGAAACGTCCTCTGGAGTGCCTTCTGCGATGATTTTTCCGCCTCCACTTCCCCCTTCGGGGCCAATATCGAGAATCCAATCTGCAGTTTTTATGACGTCAAGATTGTGTTCAATAATGATTACGGTGTTCCCTTTATCGACCAGCGCTTGAATAACTTCGAGTAATTTTTTGATATCTTCAAAATGTAAACCCGTTGTCGGTTCATCAAGAATATATAATGTTCTACCAGTAGACCTTTTTGATAATTCTTTTGATAATTTCACCCGCTGTGCTTCACCGCCAGATAGAGTGGTGGCCGCTTGACCTATTTTAATATAATCAAGTCCCACTTTTTGCATCATGGCAACTTTATCACGCACGCTCGGGATGGCGGCGAAAAAGTCCATGCCATCTTCGACGGTCATGTCAAGAATGTCGGAAATGCTTTTGCCTTTGAATTTAATTTCCAAAGTTTCGCGGTTATAGCGTTTACCGTCACAAACATCACATTTAACATAAACGTCGGGCAAGAAATGCATTTCAATTTTAATGACTCCGTCCCCATGACACGCTTCGCAGCGGCCGCCTTTAACGTTAAATGAAAAACGTCCCGGTTTATAACCGCGTGATTTTGCTTCTGGTAGGCCCGCGAACCAATCACGGATTGGGGTAAATGCGCCCGTATAAGTGGCCGGGTTTGAACGTGGTGTTCGCCCAATCGGGGATTGATCAATTTCAACAATTTTATCAATAAACTCAAGCCCAGTGATATCTTCATGTTTGCCGGGGATCACGCGGCTTCTGTTAATTTTGCGGGCTACGGCTTTATATAATGTATCAATAGTAAGTGTTGATTTGCCACTTCCGGATACGCCAGTGATACAAGTCATGACGCCGAGTGGGAATTTTGCGGTTACATTTTTTAAATTATTACCGGTTGCCCCTTTAACAACGATTTCTTTTCGCTTTTTACCTGCGAAATGACCTTTGCGTCGTTCACTTGGAATTTCAATGGACCTTATGCCGCTTAAATATTGTCCCGTAAGACTTTTTTTGCTGCTCATGATTTTCTTCGGTGTGCCTTGCGCCACAATTTCACCGCCATGAACGCCCGCACCGGGTCCCATATCAATGACATGATCCGCGGTTAGGATCGCTTCTTCGTCATGTTCAACAACAAGGACACTATTGCCCATGTCACGTAAGTTCGACAATGTTTTAAGCAGACGGCTGTTATCCCGTTGATGAAGCCCGATAGAGGGTTCATCCAAAACATATAAAACACCCGTAAGACCCGATCCAATTTGACTGGCAAGTCGAATACGCTGACTTTCACCACCGGATAATGTGCCAGACGTGCGTGAAAGATTTAGATATTCAAGACCAACATTATTCAAAAAACCAAGGCGTTCATTAATTTCTTTTAAAACACGGGATGCGATTTCATTATCTTTATCGGATAGCTTTCCGGAAAGTTCCGTAAACCATTCAAGGGACCGACGTACGGATAATTCCGTAATTTCGCTGATGTGTTTTCCGTCAATTTTTACGGCGAGGGCTTCTTGTTTTAAACGGTGACCGTCACAGGCATCACATGTTGTCGAGCTTTGGAATTTCTCAAGTTCCTCGCGCATCATATTGCTGTCTGTTTCGCGCCAACGTCTTTTGATGTTGCCTATTACCCCTTCGAATGATTTATTGACCACATAACTTTTGATGTTATCGCTGTTATATGTAATTTCAATTTCTTCAGAACCGCTACCATTTAGTAGGACTTCTTTTATTTTTTCAGATAATTTTTTCCACGGTGTATTGGTTTTAAACTTATAATGCTTTGCAATACTTTCTAGGGTTTGCGCGTAATAGGGTGAATTGGATTTACCCCACGGAGCAAGCGCCCCTTCATTTAATGATAATGATGTATCCGGCACCACAAGTTCAGGATCAAAATATAATTTTTCACCAAGACCGTCACATGTTGGACAAGCACCAAACGGATTATTAAAAGAAAAAAGGCGTGGCTCAATTTCTTCGATGGTGAAACCAGATACGGGACAGGCGAATTTGGCAGAAAATAAAATTCTCTCACCGGTATCATCTGCAATTTCCACAACCGCAAGTCCATCGGATAAATTAAGTGCCGTTTCCATACTATCAGCGAGGCGGGTTTCAAGATCGGGTCTTACAACAAGACGATCAACCACCACTTCGATATCATGTTTGATTTTCTTATTTAAATCGGGAACATCTTCGATTTCATAAAATTCGCCATCAACCTTAACCCGTTGAAAACCAGCTTTTAAAAGTTCCATGAACTCCTTGCGGTATTCGCCTTTACGGCCGCGGACAATTGGCGCAAGTAAATAAAGTCTTGATCCTTTTTCAAGTTCCATAATTTTATCGACCATTTGGCTAACGGTTTGGCTGGTAATGGGTTTTCCTGTTGCCGGGGAATATGGCACGCCAATGCGCGCATATAAAAGACGCATATAATCATATATTTCTGTAACGGTTCCCACCGTTGAGCGCGGGTTACGTGACGTCGTTTTTTGTTCTATTGATATAGCGGGGGAGAGCCCCTCAATATGATCGGCATCGGGCTTTTGCATCATTTCAAGGAACTGACGGGCATAAGCGGATAAACTTTCCACATATCGGCGTTGCCCTTCGGCATATATTGTATCAAAAGCAAGCGACGATTTACCTGAGCCACTAAGGCCAGTGATGACAACAAGTTTATCACGCGGGATATCAACATCCACGGATTTTAGGTTGTGTTCTCTTGCCCCACGAACGGAAATTTTAGTTAGCATTTATAATACCCGGTTTTTATTTTCACTAGCAATTTAAGGGATTCTAGGAATATGTAAAGTTCTTATTTTGTTCTCAGTTGCATTCATGATGTTTCATGGCTATTGTGAACCATATTAGATTCGCATTTTTAAAGAAAGATACATCATGGCAAGCGTAAATAAAGTAATTTTGGTTGGTAATTTGGGGCGTGATCCTGAAATTAGACACACAAATGATGGTTCACCAATCGCGCAATTAAGTATTGCGACATCCGATACATGGAAAGACCGTTCAAGTGGGGAGCGTCGCGAACGCACAGAATGGCATCGCGTGGTTATTTTTAACGAGCATCTTTGTAAAGTGGCAGAAAATTACCTGAAAAAAGGATCGAAGGTTTATATTGAAGGTTCACTTCAAACTCGTAAATGGACAGATCAACAAGGTGTTGAAAAATATACAACTGAAGTTGTGTTGCAACGCTTTAACGGCGAACTAACTATGCTTGACGGTCGCAATGATAGCGGCGGCGGTTTCGGCGGCAGCGATGATGGCGGGTACGGCGGCGGATCAGGCGGCGGCCTTAGCGGCGGTGGCCAAGGTGGCGGCGGATCAGCCCCAAGTAGCGGCGGATCAGATTTCGATGACGAGATCCCGTTTTAGAGAATAAAGAAAAGAGCCTCGCAATTGCGGGGCTTTTTTATTTTGGGAACTCTATTAATCCAATAATCTTAGAAAGTGTGGTTTCAGCATTGCTATAATCATGATCGATAAAATAATATTTTCCCGCTGTTTCAAGCACGAGTGACGGAAAGCCTCTATGGCTTAATTTTCTTGATAAGCTGATTTGATCCATTAATTGGTTTTTAATTTTATCCGAATTTAAATCTGTTATGAATTTATTGGTATCAAGTGATATTTCTTTTGCTAAATCAATTAAAACGTGATCATCGGACGGGTTTAGTGCTCTTTGGTAATAGGCTTGTTGTATAGCATTGATCATTTCTTTTTCATGATTTTGTGCGCGTGCAGCGAGAACGGCACGACAGGCGGGGTATGTTGATCTGCGTGGTTTATTTTTGATCCAGAAATCGAAATTAAATTCTGTGCCTAGCATTTCTGAAATTCTATGCCATGCCCCAATGATCATTTGACGTGTTTCTTAGGGCATTGGCTGATCGCTGTCTGGTGCAAGGCCGCCCACCACATATTTGAGCGCAGCGTTTGACGGTAATTGTTGCTGAATTTTCTCCCAGGTATTTACAAAACCATAACACCACGCGCACATGGGGTCATGAATATAATATAGGGTTGAATTCATTTGTTTCTAGCTCCAGCATTTCAAGAAAACTATTCCTCGAATAGAATAATAGCAATATTAATTTCATTTCTTGCAGGGAAGGCAAGATTTTCTCAATAAGAAACCATCCTTTCTGATAAAATTCTTGCAATTAAGTCCGATATGATGGAACCTGATTTATAGGTTTTTCAATAATAAATTTTTGAAGATAAATAATTAATAAAGGAGCTTAGAAAATGGGATCAGGAGCAACACGGCCAAATACGGCTGATGATAAAATGTTTGCAGCATTAGAACGCGGTGATCAAGGTGGGTTTAAAGATCGGAAGCCAGCAAAAATAAAGGCCAATAAGCTTATAAATGAAAAAGAAGCAAGAGCAAAAGAAGTGCGAAGCAAAGCCGATAAATTAAAAGCATTACGTCTTGCGGCGGAAGCAGAAAAAAAGGCTAATAAGAAATAAGGGGTAAATATTAAATCTTGTAATTAATACAGTTATATTGAAACCTGTTTTAAGCTTTTCAATTGGGAAAAATTCGGATGAATATCATCAAAAAAATTATCGTTATTTTAAGCGTCATATTATCATTTATCGTAAGTGTTCCGGCGTCTGCCGCAAATTGCAGCACAGCACCTGATATGCTTGAAGAAATTTTAAAGCGCGGGAAAATCCGTATTGGATGGATTAATTCAAAGCCATTTCAATATAGAAATATGAGAGGTGAATTAGAAGGTGCATTCGTCAATGCCGGCAACATGTTAGGCGAAGAATTATTAAAAGTAGAAGTCGAATGGGTTGAAGCCAAATGGGATACTTTTATTGCAGGACTTCAATCTGGGAAATTTGATATTGTTATTTCCAATGTAGCGCGCCGCCCAAACAGGGCGGCATCCGTCTGGTTTACGAAGCCTGTTGTCATTGGATCACAAACATTTTTGGTACGTAAAGATAAGAATATTACTAAGCTTTCGGATATTGATAAGCCCGGTTCAAATGTTGTTGTGCGCCTAGGTAGTGCAGCGCATATTACATATACGGAAAACGATAAAGAATTTTTCTCAAATGCGACAATAAAATCAGTTGCACCGCCCGCCTTACCGGAACAAGAAGTGGCCAGTGGGCGTGCTATTGCAATGGGGGCAGGCTCCGTTGAAACGCAACAAATTGCACGTGCTAATTCCGATTGGGCCGAAGTCGTGGTTTTACCGGAATCACCACGTTCCGTTGGGGCGGGGTTTGTTATGCCACAATGTCAGCATAACCTACTTCATTATATGAATACATTTGTTGATACGATCATTGAAACGAATTTTATGGCCAAACAGGCAGAAATATATCCTGATGTTGTTCTTGATGCCGTTGTCGCGCCAACACGATTAATCGGTGATGTTAAATAATAAAGTTATCTTCGTGAGCATTTAATATGGAATTTGAATTTCGGTTCGACATTGTTTGGAATAATTTCCCACTATTATTAGAGGGCATTCAGACAACAATTCTGCTTTCATTGCTCACGATGGCTCTTGGAACGGTGATTGGGCTTTTTGTCGCGATAGTGCGGCTAAGAGCCAGAAAAATATTTGCCTTACCGCTGATAATTTACGTTGAGGTATTTAGGGGAACACCCGGGCTTATTCAAATTGTATGGATTTATTATTGTCTTCCCATTGTGACGGGGCTTCAGCTTGATGCGCTTACTTCGCTTGTAATTGCGATGGCATTAAATGTGGGTTCGTATTTATCTGAAGTGTTTCGTGCGGGTATTCAAGGGGTTGATAAGGGGCATATTGAGGCCGCCGCTGCGCTTGGATTTAAGCCGGGGCAAATAACGCGTAGGGTCGTGGTACCCCAAGCAGCCTATAGAATGATACCGGCGATTGGCAATGTGTTTGTGTCCGCCATTAAATTATCATCCCTTTGTTCCGTACTTGGTATGGCAGAATTGATGTATCAGGGGCAGATCATTATCGCTAACTTCTTTAGACCGATTGAGGTATTCACGGTAGTTGCTGTTATATATTTGATTATGGCATATACCACATCATTATTTATGATGTATTTGGAATATAAATTAGCGTGGGTTAATCGTGAAAAAGTTCCATTTTGGCAAAGGTTCAAGCAAATTAGCCAGTCCGCCTTTCAAATAAAACCGCAAGGAGGGCTATAGTCATGACCGCTGCGGTGAATATTAAAAACTTGCATAAATCATTTGGCAACCTAGAGGTTTTAAAAGGTATTGACCTTGAGGTGGCGCAAGGTGAAGTTGTCTGTATTTTAGGGCCGTCAGGTTCCGGAAAGTCAACATTGCTTAGGTGCATCAATCAGCTTAATAGTCCAGCCCAAGGAACCGTTTATATTAATGGTGACCCGATTGGGTTTGAGCCACTCGAAAATAGTGACTTAAAAAAAGCAAATCAGACAATATTGGCCAGACAACGTAGTCGAATTGGTTATGTGTTTCAGCAATTTAATTTGTGGCCGCACCGCACGGTTGTGGGCAATGTTGTTGAAGCATTACGCATCGTCAAAAAAATGAATAAGGCGAACGCTGAGAAAATTGCAATTGAAAGAATTACAGAAGTGGGACTTCTGGATTGGAAAGATGAATATCCCGACACTTTGTCGGGTGGTCAACAACAAAGGGTGGCGATCGCGAGAATGCTTGCGATGGAACCAGAAGTGATGCTTTTCGATGAGCCGACATCGGCGCTTGATCCAGAACGTGTCGGCGAAGTTATTGAAGTTATGAAAGAATTGGCGGAGAAAGGACATACGATGATCCTTGCGACGCATGAGCTTAATTTCGCGAGATATACGGCGGATAGAGCCATATTCATTGATGAAGGCGTCATTGTCGAACAAGCGCCAGCGCAAGAATTTTTTAATGCGCCAAAGTCAGAACGGCTTCGTAGATTTCTTAAAAGAATGAGTATGTAAGTTATGAATTCTGATTACTCACCAGATTGGTTGCTTGCTAAATATGCTTATGAGCTTTCTTATTCTGATATTGATGAAAGTGCGCGTGATCATATTGCACAAATGATATTTGATGTGATTATCATTTCGATTGGTGCTTATAATGAAAAACATGGTTCCGGACTTATCAATGAAGATTTCAATTTAAAACATAATAAATCCGAAGAGGGATCAACTCTATGGTCTGGACGGGGTAAAATGCCAGCTAACCTCGCTGCATTATGTAATGGTACATGGGCAGAAATTCTTGATTATCAGGATGTTGTCGTTGATCCGCGTAATAATGGTCATTTAGGTGTTACGATTATCCCCGCGGCTTTTGCCGTTGCGGAACGGGAAGGATCAAGTGGTGAAGAGCTGATAACAGCCATTGCAGCAGGACTTGAGGTGGCAATTGCCGTCCTTAGGGCCGTTGGACGACGCCATAGAAGCGAAGGTCGAGGGTTTAGAACCACAAGTATTGCTGGACCGCTAGGGGCATCTGTTGCCTGCGCAAAACTGTTAAATTTAGATATAAAACAAATTGCATATACCATGGGGATGGCGGGGGCATGTTCGCCAAACGGTCTTATGCCATCACTTGCCCCCGGAAACGGGTCCTTTGGAATGGATAAGGATTGGGTCAATGGGCAAGCCGCACAGCTTGCTGTTAATTCGGCGGATCTTGTGAAACATGGAATGACAGCAAGTGACCGTGTTGTCACCGGTGAAATGGGAATCGTAGCTAGCCACAGTCACGGCGATGGCCAAGAATTGAAAGTACCAAAAGGGGGCACACCAAATATTAGCAATATTTCACTGAAGAAATATGCGTGCTGTTATGGGGTTCATAGTGCCATTGAAGCTGCCAAAGCAATTTGTATTGATAAAGGGATTAATTCAGATGATATTGATAAGGTTTTTGTGCAGGTTAAAGCCGATAGCGCAAAAACATTATCAACACGAAAAATAAGCAATCATATGGCGGCACGGTTTAGTCTGCCATATGCGGTTGCATTGGCCGTGATTAAAAAAGACGATATATCGATGCATGATTTTGAAGAACCAGCCATTTTTGACCAAAAGATTATTCAAATGATGGAAAGAATAGAAATTATTGCGGATGAGGATTTAACGGAATTTCATGTTCAAACGGGTGGTTTTCCCGGGAAGGTTGAAATTGTTGTCGGCGATATTAAATATTCGGAAAGAATAGATTACCCTGCAGGATCATCGCAGCGCCCTATGTCCTGGGGTGATATGGGACATAAGTTTGCTGAGCTCACTGCAAATCATTACTCAGATGAACAACGTCAGAAAATCATAACCGCCGGAAAAGAAATACCGGCGGTTCATGATATCAATCAATTTTCTAAGTTATTATAAGGGGTTATTTCCCTATTTTTTTATCGCTCATCGCAATCCATAGAGCATGGATTATTGCGGGGACAAAAAATAACAACACCAAGATAATATTCAATATAAATGCACCGCTTATACCGCGCATTATAAATACTGCGACGGGTGGTAAGAAAATGCATAATAGAATTAATAGAAGTTTGTTCATTTTGTGTTGCCTTTTTCGATTTGTTTGGCTCCACAAAATACCATAAATCCGAATAGTGATATTGAGCAAGTGTTTTATTTATATTTTTCTTATTTTTTAAAAATAATATGTAATTTTTCGAAATTTTTTTATTGTTTAAGTTATTGAAAAATAAAGTAAAAAAATATTATTTAAATTGCTGAAATATAATTATAAAAAAAGCGATAAATTATGGTTCAATTGCTTGCTATGAAGGGGAATATTTTGTATAAATTTAAGGATAAAATCATCATGTTTTGTGTGGGGTGCTTAATATGGTGAATATAGTAAAATAATACCAAACAAAGGGCTATATATTGACCGATAATACTGCTTCTGAGACGCCGGATTTAAGTATATCCAATATCACAATTGAAGAGGAAATGAAGAATTCCTACCTCGATTACGCGATGAGTGTAATTGTGTCTAGGGCACTTCCGGATGTGAGAGACGGGCTAAAGCCCGTTCATCGTCGCATTCTATATTCCATGTATGAAAATAATTATGATTGGACGAAGCCATACCGTAAATCGGCGCGTGTTGTCGGTGATGTGATGGGTAAATACCATCCACATGGTGATAGTGCGATTTATGATGCAATGGTACGTATGGCTCAGGACTTTTCGTTACGTCTTCCGCTTATTGACGGTCAAGGTAACTTTGGTTCCATGGATGGTGATCCACCAGCAGCGATGCGTTATACAGAAGCGCGCATGGCAAAAACCGCAAGTGGTCTTCTTGAAGATATCGATAAAGATACGGTAACTTTTCAGCCGAACTATGATGAAAGTGAACATGAACCGACAGTGTTGCCGGCGCGTTTCCCTAATATATTGGTTAATGGCGCGGGGGGTATTGCGGTAGGTATGGCAACGAATATTCCGCCACATAATCTCGGTGAATTGTTGGATGCTTGCTGCGCTTATATTGATAACCCTGAAATCAGTCTTGAAGAACTTGTTGAAATAGTGCCCGGTCCGGATTTTCCAACGGGTGGATTAATCATGGGGGGGGCGGGTTCGCGTTCAGCGGAGATGACGGGGCGTGGCTCTGTTATTATGCGTGGTCGTACACATATCGAAGAATTTAAAAAAGACCGCGAAGCGATCATTATTACTGAAGTTCCTTATCAGGTGAATAAATCACGCATGATTGAAAATTTTGTTGATTGCGTGAAAACAAAGAAGATTGAAGGCATATCAGATATTCGTGACGAAAGTGATCGCGATGGTGTTCGGGTGGTCGTTGAAGTAAAACGTGATAGTGTTGCTGACGTGGTTTTAAATCAATTATTTCGTTATACACCGCTTCAAACAAGTTTTGGTGCCAATATGCTCGCTCTTAGCGGTGGACGTCCACAAGTCCTTAACCTGCATAATGTTATTGAGCAATTCGTTCGCTTCCGTGAAGAAGTGATTACGCGCCGCACGAAATATAAACTTGGTAAGGCACGTGATCGTGCTCATTTGTTAGTTGGTCTGGTTATAGCGGTTAATAACCTTGATAAAGTCGTTGCAATGATCCGTAAAGCGCCAAATCCGGCTGCTGCCCGTGAGGCGTTGCTTGCTGAAGATTGGGATGCTGTTGACGTTTCTGGTTATATTGAGCTTATCAATGAACCGGGACGAATGATTGTTGACGGTAAATATAAGCTTTCTGAAAAACAAGTTCGTGCGATCCTCGAATTAAGACTTCACCGTTTAACGGCACTTGGTCGTGATGATATTGGTGATGAACTTAAAGAATTGTCTGAAAAGATCGAAGATTATATCGATATACTTCAAAGCCGTGAACGTCTTTACGGTATTATGCGTGATGAGTTTATCGCGTACCGCGAAGAATTCGCCACACCGCGTCGAAGTGAATTTGCAGCAGATGCATTTGGGTTTGAAGATGAAGACCTTATTCAAGTTGAAGATATGGTCGTGACGGTTACAACAACCGGATATATTAAGCGTGTTGCTCTTGATACTTACAGGGCACAACGCCGCGGCGGTAAGGGGCGCAGCGGCATGAGCACCAAAGAAGAAGATGTTTTATCAAATGTCTTTGTGTCGAATACTCATGTACCTATTCTTTTCTTTAGCAATCTTGGTCAAGTTTATAAGTTAAAGGTCTGGAAACTGCCTCTTGGTTCACCGACATCAAAAGGAAAGGCGTTGATTAACCTTCTGCCTTTACAACAAGGTGAAACAATTTCTACAATTCTACCGCTTCCTGAAGACGAAGATAGTTGGGAAAACCTTCATGCGATTTTTGCTACAGCAAAAGGGAATGTTCGGCGTAACCTGCTTTCAGATTTTTCTAATGTACGTGCAAACGGTAAAATTGCCATTCGACTTTCTGAGGGTGATAGTTTGGTTGGTGTTGCTGCCTGTAACGAAGATGATGATGTCTTGATGGCTGCAAAGGGCGGTAAATGTATTCGCTTCCCAGCTACTAAAGTGAGGCTCTTTAAAGGACGTAATTCTGATGGTGTTCGCGGTATTAAGCTTGCGGACGGTGACGAAGTTGTTTCCATGTCGATCTTGCATCATGTGAATATGGACCAGGAACAAAAACTTGCCTATTTAAGATATGCTGCCGCAAAACGTCGTGGTGAAGATCCTGAAAAACCTGAAGAAATTGATGAAGAACGTCTCGCGGCACTAGAAGAACGTGAAGAATTTATTCTAAGTATTACCGTCAATGGTTACGGTAAGCGGACATCATCCTATGAATATCGCATTACCGGACGTGGCGGTAGTGGATTGATCAACATTGAAACATCGGAACGAAATGGCGATGTGATTGCCGCATTCCCGATTGAAGTTCAAGATCAATTGATGATGGTGACAGATCAAGGTCGACTGATCCGTGTGCCTGTTCATGATGTTCGGATTGCGGGTCGTAATACACAAGGTGTGACACTCTTTAAGGTTGGTGACGAAGAAAATATTGTTTCTGTTGACCGCATTCAAGAAACAGAGGATGATGAAGAGGACGACGGCGAAGAAAACGCAGAAGAAAACGCAGAAGGCAGTGATGAAGCTGATAATGCAGATGCAGATGCTTCTGACGTTTCTGATGAGGACACTAATCCCGAGGAGTAAGCGATGGCTACTCAAAAGAGAATTGGACTTTATCCTGGCACATTTGACCCAATAACCTTGGGCCATTTGGATATTATTAAGCGCGGCGCGAGTTTGGTTGATCATCTTATTATCGGTGTATCTAATAATCCCGCTAAAAACCCGCTTTTTAGTATTGAAGAGCGTATAGAAATGACTGAACGTGAAATGGACATTGTGGCTGATTCAAATTCAGCAACAATTGAAGTTAAGCCGTTTAATAGTCTACTTATGCATTTTGCAGAAGAGGTTGGCGCATCAGTTATTATTCGTGGGCTTAGGGCGACATCTGATTTTGAATATGAATTTCAAATGACAGCGATGAATGATAAACTTAATCCCGATGTTGAGACAGTTTTTTTAATGGCTGATCCATCATTACAGGCGATTGCCTCTCGACTTGTGAAAGAAATTGCCATATATGACGGTGAAATTGCCAAATTTGTGACACCTTCTATTCGTAAGAATGTTCTTAAGAAACTTGGTAAAAATTAAACAAATTAACAGGACGTACAGATGAAAATATCTTTAAAGGCGTTTGTTGCTTTTGCTTTTATTTGGGTAATGCCCTTAATTGCAACAGCGCAAGATAATGAACTTGATCTTGAAAATACTATCTATCTTGATCTTAAAGATGGTCGCGTGGTGATAAAAATGATGCCTGAAGTGGCACCAAAGCATGTAGCGCGCATCAAAGAATTAACTAGGCAAGGTTTTTATGACGGTCTTGTTTTTCACCGTGTATTAGAAGGATTTATGGCGCAAACCGGTGATCCGGACGGTGCAAACCCTGAAATTTCAGGGTCTGGTGGCTCGGGTCAAAACCTGGATGCTGAATTTTCAGACACACCACATTATAAGGGTATGGTCTCTATGGCGCGTGCCACCGACCCTAATAGTGCAGACAGTCAATTTTTCATATGTCTTGGCTTTTCACCACATCTTGACGGGCAATATACCGTTTGGGGTGAGGTCGTAAAAGGTATGCGTTATGCCGACAGAATTAAAAAGGGCGTAGTAGTAGAAGGCATGACAGACCCTGATAAAATTATTAAAATGCAGGTTGCTGCAGACGTTAAAGAATAGGATTAAAATATGAGTTTAGAAGATACTTTATACCTCGATCTTGAGGCTGGGCGTGTCACCATTGAATTATTACCAGATGTTGCGCCGCAACATGTTGCACGTATTAAAGAGCTTGCAAGACAAGGTTTTTATGACGGACTTACTTTTCACCGTGTAATCGAAGGGTTCATGGCACAAGGTGGTGATCCTGATGGAACTGGTATGGGCGGCTCAGGTAAAAATATTTCTGCGGAATTTTCCTCAACACCGCATACACGTGGTGCCTGTTCAATGGCGCGCTCACAAGACCCAAATAGTGGCGATAGTCAGTTTTTCATCTGTTTTGGTGATGCGACATTCCTTGATGGTCAATATTCCGTTTGGGGCCAAGTGACCGATGGTATGGATCACGTCGATGGCCTTAAGCGCGGCGAAGGGATGGATTTCTGCATGAATGGCGATCCTGATAAAATCGTAAAAATGCAAGTTGCTGCTGACGCATAAAGCATAAGAAAACTTCATGAAAGTTGACCAGTTCGATTTCGAGCTTCCAAAAGAGCTCATTGCAATTAGACCCGCCCCGTCCCGTGACGGGGCGCGGTTGCTTGTGGTCAATGGAAATGAGTTAAAAGACAGCCAAGTCAAGGATTTACCTGATTTTATTAATGCTGGTGATTTGATGATTTTCAATGATACACGTGTTATTCCTGCGCGATTAAAAGGAAAACGCCGTGATGCAAATATGGAAATTACACTGCATATGAATATGACGGGTGGCGTATGGAAAGCATTTGCGAAGCCAGCAAAAAAATTAAAGCTGGATGATGTTATAAAATTTGACGGTGGTCTTGATGCGCTCGTTACCCATAAGGGTGATGCAGGTGAAGTTACCATTCAGTTTAATAAAACCGATGATGATCTTGGGGATGCGTTAAAAGAAGCGGGTGTGATGCCATTGCCGCCTTATATCGCATCGCAGCGCCCCATTGATGAGCGCGACGAAGAAGATTATCAAACCATTTATAGTAAGCATGACGGCGCGGTTGCCGCACCAACGGCGGGTTTACATTTTACTGATAGCCTTCAGAGGGCCTTATTTGATAATGGAATAAATAGTGCTTATGTAACGCTTCATGTGGGCGCGGGAACGTTCTTGCCTGTTAAGGTTGATGATACCAATGACCATAAAATGCATGAAGAATATGGTGAAATTAACGCTGACGTGGCCAATTTAATCAATGAAACCCATAGGCGCGGTAATAAGGTAGTTGCGGTTGGTACGACGTCCTTAAGATTGCTTGAAAGCGCAACGGATGAAGAGGGTGTCACGCGTGAATTTGCGGACGCCACCGATATATTTATAACTCCCGGTTACCAATTTCGCTGCGTAGATATTTTAATGACCAATTTCCATCTTCCGAAATCGACGTTGTTTATGTTAGTAAGTGCCTTTGCAGGATTTGAAAATATGAAAGCGGCCTATAATCATGCTATCGATAGTGGATATCGGTTTTATTCATATGGTGACAGCAGTATTCTCATGCGAGAGGACCAAACATGACATTTAATATGGATATTACCGAAACGGACGGCGAAGCCCGTACAGGCGTTATAAATACGGTTCGTGGTGAAATAAGAACGCCTGCCTTTATGCCGGTTGGCACTGCCGCCACCGTTAAGGCAATGAAACCAGAAACGGTTCGGGAAACGGGCGCTGATATTTTGCTTGGGAATACCTATCATTTAATGTTACGTCCAACCGCAGAACGCATCGCAAAGCTTGGCGGCCTTCATCAATTTATGAATTGGGATCGTCCGATTTTGACGGACAGCGGCGGATTTCAGGTAATGTCATTGGCGCAACTTCGCAAAATCACAGAAGAGGGGGTTTCCTTTCAATCCCACATTGACGGTAGCAAACATATGTTAAGCCCCGAACGCAGCATGGAAATTCAACGATTGCTCGGCTCAAACATTGTGATGGCATTTGATGAATGTACGCCTTACCCCGCGACGGAAAAAGAGACGGAAGAAAGCATGCTTCTTTCCATGCGCTGGGCGAAGCGTTCCTATGATGCGTTTCATAATGGGTCGGATCATGCAAAGGATAATGCCCTTTTCGGTATTGTGCAGGGCGGTGTTTTTGAAAACTTGCGTGCGCAATCCGCCGCGGCCCTTAAGGAAATTGATTTTCATGGCTATGCCATTGGTGGCCTTGCGGTTGGGGAAGGGCAAGACGTTATGTTTGAAGTGCTTGATTTCACCATGCCACATATGCCGCATGATAAACCACGTTATTTAATGGGCGTCGGAAAACCCGATGATATTGTTGGCGCGGTAGAACGCGGAATTGATATGTTTGATTGCGTTATGCCATCCCGTAGCGGCCGAACAGGACAAGCATTCACAAGACGCGGTACATTAAACATGAAAAATGCCCGTCATACAGATGATCCACGCCCTATGGATAGCGAATGTAATTGTTCAGCGTGCCAAAGTTATAGTCGCGCCTATATTTCCCATTTAATCAGAAGTGGTGAGATTCTTGGCCCAATGTTGCTAACGGAACATAATTTAACCTATTATCAGGATCTCATGGCGGTGTTAAGAGGGGCAATATCGCAGAAAAAACTGTCCGATTTTGTTGAAAAATTCCATGAAACACGCGCACTTGGCGATATTGAGCCAATTGATTGAATTTTTTATCAAAAAAGTGTCAAATTTCTATTGACCAATTAATCGAGTGGCCTTATGTTCCGCTCATCTCTTCATGAGGGCCCGTAGCTCAGCTGGTAGAGCAACTGACTTTTAATCAGTAGGTCACAGGTTCGAACCCTGTCGGGCTCACCATTTATCAAAAAACCCGCTTTCGAGCGGGTTTTTTTGTTTTTAAATATATTTTGCTTATGATTTTACGTTAAAGACTGCCAGGGCCAATCTAATACTAGTATACAACCAAGTACGAAACGGTGACCGCTGTAATCAACGAAACCATAATAATAACGATGGGCGAAATAGTTTTACTTTCTGTTTGCATAATCTTTCTCCTTAATTTTGTACCTGTAAAATAATAAGGAAATTGGCGGACTTCTTTGATTTGGATCAAGAAATTTGCATAAATATCTTTAAATCTACAGAAATTTATTTATGTCTGCTTTCGACCCAAAGCGGACAGTCGCAGAAGAGCGTTTTGACCTCAAACGGCAATTAAGATAAGCTCTCTTCATCAAGGGGAGAGAATAATGATACTTCGTCGCCTAGCGTCCGCCATCCGACACCAGAACTGGTCTCAGATCATCATCGAAATACTGATCGTCGTGATCGGTATCTTCCTTGGTCTTCAATTACAGGCAGCATATGAGGAACGTCAGGAACGAGCACAGGAACAAGCATACTTGGAACGCATGCATGCTGAACTTGTAAATGTAGAAGATGCTTTTGAAGATTATCGCGGCCAATATGTAATGTATACCAATAGATTTTCAGAACTTTTGGAAGCCATTTCAATAAGTGTCAATGATATTGAACTTGATGAAAACCATTGCAGAACAATTGCTAATTCACACATATACATAGAGACAGCGATTTCTCTACCCACCATGACCGAATTAATTTCAAGTGGCCGTTTATCCACGGTGTCTGATCAGGGACTGCGGGAAGCAATTGCAAATTATCTTATTGAAGATGACAGAGGTGATCAGGTGCTTACTGGTTTTTACAGTGACCGACTTGAACTATCGAGCAAATACCCTGAACTCATCGCCTATGATTTTGGAGGTGATTATAATAGTTTTCAAGGTACAGTTGATTTCACCTGTGATTTCCAAGCCATGCGCAATAGCCGACCGTTCAAAAACGATTTACTTATGAATGCGAGACGCATGCGGGCTTTTAATAGTGGTGAAATTAATGAAGTTGAAATGATTTTTTCCATTCATGATCAGGTTGACCTAATTCTCGGCATTACCCATGAAAAATAAAAATTGACAGCGGTAAAATAAACGGCCGCTTTTGGCCGAAAGCAGACGTTCACAAAAAAGTGGCAAAGTAACATGACCGTTAGTTTGCCATCTTCTTGTTAAACAATAAGTTATTTATTAACTGCGTCTTTTAGGCTTTTGCCAGCCTTAAACTTAGGTCTTGTTGACGCTGCTATTTGGATGGCTTCACCTGTTCGAGGATTGCGACCAGTTGATGCTGCTCTACTTGCTGTACTGAATGTGCCAAAGCCCGTCATACGAACCTCGCCTCCAGCAGCTAAAGCGCCTGAAATAGCATCTATAACGCTGTCAACTGCTTTACCAGCATCTGTTTTAGATAATCCCGCGGAATTTGCGACACCATCGATAAGTTCATTTTTATTCATAATTACTTCCTATAATTTGATATTATTATAAATTAATCCCCACTTTTCAACATAAGGTCAAACTAACATATTGAAAGAGTTTCATCCTAACTGGAATATAATAGGAAAGGCAATTATATATTTTATGGATGTCCGCTTTCGGCCATAAGCGGACACTCAGTTTGGTCTCACAAAGTTTACTTGTGGCCATTAATTTTATATGTTTATTATAAAAATTAAAAGAGGTGAAAATGATAAAAACACTTAATAAAAACTCGTCTATTGATGAAATCATGAAGGCCTTACATAGCGATGGCGCTGTAATTGTTGCCAATCTGGTTGATGATGAAGTGGTGGATAAGGTATTAAAAGAGCTAAAGCCCCATTATGACAAGCAAGGCACCAAGTTTCAGAGTGATTTCAACGGTTATACGACGCTAAGGCTATATACGGTGCCGGGAAAATCGCGGGCATCATTTGAATTGCTGGCGCATCCACGTGTGATGGAAGTATGCGACGCAGTTTTGCTTCCTCATTGTGAAAATTATCAGGTGGGCAGTAGTACTGCAATTGAAATTTATCCCGGAGAAAAAAAACAAGAATTACACCGCGATGATGATTTTTATCCTAAACGAATTCCCGGAGTTGAATGGCAAGTAAGCGCTTTATGGGCGTTTGATGATTTTACCGAAGAAAATGGCGCAACTAGAGTTGTACCTAAAAGTCATGATTTGCGCGAAATTGATGATATACCTGAAGATGATGTCGTCCAAGCCGTCATGCCAAAGGGGTCAGTGCTTTTTTATATGGGAGCGACTGTGCACGGTGGTGGTGCTAATAACAGTGAATTATCACGCGGATGTATGATTAGCACCTATAGTCTTGGCTGGTTAAAGCAGGAAGAAAACCATTATTTAAGCATTCCTCGCGAAGTTGTTGATAGTTATCCTGATCAGATCCGTCGTTTATTGGGGTATCAGTCCCACGGTCCAGAACTTGGTACTTATCCCGGTGTGCCTGATGGGGTATGGCCAGAGGATGACTAACTTTTACATGAAATAGAGGATCATTGTGATATCGATATTTATTTCACTACCTACAAGCGTATCTAGATTTTCAAGTTTGTTATTCTCTGAATTTTTCGGTAAATCACATAAGCTGCAACTACGCCGATCAAGCTTGAAAAGGAGATACATAAAAACAGGTACTGATATCCAGAAGCGTCTGGATAAGCATCTAAAATCATTCCCCCCAATGTGGGCATAAATATATCTGGCGTATACGCAATTACTGAGATAATTCCTGTTGCGGTTCCCGTTGCTGCTAGCGGAACATTACCTTGTTCCAAGAGGGAAAAATAAGTTCCCCTAAGTGCATAGACAGTGGCCGTAAGAGCAGCGACATTGATTATCAGAAAAGGCAAGAGTTCTTGAGACCCCGCAATGAGGCCAAACATTAAGAAACCGGATGTCATGATTATACAAAAGCCTAATATAGCTTTTGCAGGACCAATCTTATCAGCAAAAAAACCAGCCGCTATGGCGGCAAAAGGCGTGACCCAGTATTTACCGGCCCCAATAGCACCACCTCCAACTTCACCCAATTCGAACACCTCAGTCGCATAAGGGGTAAAAAATATTGTGCCCCACATGGCGGTATTGGTTGCCATAATAATAAGTGCAATTAGCCAAATGACGGGTAATTTCAAAATGTATATAATTTGATTGGTCGCCACTTTTGGTTGCTTTTCGTGTATAGATATGCCGTCCGTCATAATTCGCCATACTAAAAGTGCTAAAATCAAAGTATAGCAAGATATCCAAATAATATTTTCTGAGACAGCCTTATCATCACCTCCACTATACGCAAAAACCGTTAATAGGACCGTTGTAGCTATCACCTCCGAAATATTTCTTCCTCCTTCAAGAATACCGTAGGTCTTTCCTTGATCTTCTTTAGTGCCCCAACAACGTGTGGCTTTGATCATTGCTGACCATAATATTCCGGCGCTGGTTACGCCCCAAATTCCGAATAATATCAAGCAGATTTCAAAAGACGGCAAAGTCGAGAAAATAAATCCTGTGAGGGCGTTAGTCACGAGTGCGATTGTTATAAGTTTTCGCGGAGAAAAGCGATCTGCTAACCATCCCCCTGGAAAATAAGCGATTAAAGACACAGCACCGAAGGTACTTAAAAGAAGCCCCATTTGGGTTTTTGTAAACCCAAAGGCATTCTGCATTGGAACATAGAAAATATCTGAAAATAAAGGCAGCCAAAAAATAACACTACCGGATAAGCATAATAGCCCCATCGTTAGCCATTTTTCAGTAACCGTCATTCAACTCTCCCTTACTAGACCATAAAAGGTATTGGAAAAATTGCAATCCGAAGTTTATCCATACACCTAGAATTACTCCAGTAACTTATTTTTCATTAGATGTGTGAACGTCCGCTTTGGGTCGTTAGCGGACATTCGATATTTTATCATTCATTTTTACAATGTCTTGTTTTTTGCTTTATGGGTTTTATTTTTGTATAGGGATTTGGCGTTCAAAAATGAAGGAAATTTTACAGAATAATTTAATTGATATATGCTCTATAAATGGGAGATATGATCATGAAAATTTCAACGGGAAATAATGGCCTTGCTAATAAAAAGATTGAATATACTTATTCTACGGGTGAAAAAGTTATCTTAAAAATCGGCCCAAAAACTCTAGAGTTTTTATGGATAGGGGGCCATCTTGACGATCTTAAGATTGATAACTTAGAATATATTTGTACTGAAACAAGAAAAGGGCAATTCTTGCTTAAGTGGCATAATTTAATCGCCAAATCATACGTAACTTTATTGATCGATGTTCAAGAGATGCAGTTGCATGGTTCAGCGATTATGTTTTATCAGAGTGAAGAAATATCAGAAATTTTTGATCAAGCTACAATCACTAGTATTTCTGATTTAAAGTAAAATCGCTTTAGTTTTTAAAATGGTTATCAAAAGATATGAATGAACATGATTTATATATGAATGACTTTATGAGAGTCTATGAAACTCTGGACTATTGGGGACCGGGGAGTGGGGCTGATACTTTAAAAGCATTAAAAATGGTATCCTTGCCCCCAAAGTCAATTTTGGATATAGGGTGCGGTAAGGGACTTGCCACAAAGGTACTTGCGGAAAATAGTGATGCGGTTGTTACGGCCCTTGATAATGAACAATCTGCGCTTAATAGGTTAGAAGGCCGCTTTAATAAACTTGGCATGTCTGATCGATTAAAACCGTAAACGCAAGCATGGATGAATTATTATGGCCCGCTTGATATAAGATTAAAAGAGCTTGAAAGCGAAATGGCGAATTCCGCTGGCTATAAAGATATCAAACATGAAGTTGAGATAGCCATGCGATATGCCGAAGAGTTCGGTTATCATATGTTTATTCTAAAGGTCTAATTAATTTCATAAATTATACATTTGAAATTATGAAATTTTAATGGGAAAGAAAGTTCTTGCATAAACAGACTTTTAGCATTTAAGGTCAATAGGTTGCGAAAAAATTATAAAGTTATGCAAGCCACGAAATAAATCGCTTTATTGGTTTGTTAAAATGCAGTTGAATTTTATGGCCATTGATCAAATTGATATAGATATATGTACATCATTAAGTGCAGAGGAAGTTTCAGGTTCAAACCCCGTAACACCGCCCATATACCAAACGTCCTTGTTTACGTTTCCAACTTTTGAAAAATTGGTTGGGGCATTGGATGATGAAAATAAAAATATCCTTTATTCCCGTGGGCGAAACCCAACGGTTGCGATCCTTGAAAATAAGTTATGCGCATTAGAGCAAGGCGAAGATTGCAAAGTATTTGCGTCTGGTATGGGGGCAATCAGCAGTGTTTTCATGGGGCTACTAAATCAAGGGGATCATGTGTTATTCGTCAATGATATTTATGGCCCTACCATGCAACTTGCGGATCATCTTAAAGGGTTTGGGATTTCCCATGATCGGGTAAGTCAGAATGAAGCAGAGGACCTTGAGCAATTCATCAAGCCCAATACCAAGTTAATTTGGCTCGAAAGTCCGGGGACGATGAAGTTTGAGTTTGTGGACCTTAAGAAAATTTCAGAATTCGCGAAAGCGAAAGGTATTCTAACCGGCATCGATAACACATGGGCGACGCCATTATTTCAAAAGCCGATCACTATGGGGATTGATATTGTTGTTCATTCTTGTTCAAAATATATTGGTGGGCATAGTGATACCATTGCCGGTGCAGTGATTAGTAAAAAAGAAATCATTGAAAAAATATTTTATAATGCATTTTTGCTTAATGGCGCTGCGGCGGGCCCGTTTGATGCATGGTTATTATTAAGAGGGCTTCGCACGTTACCCGTTAGAATGAGCGAACATCAATCCAATGCAATAGATGTGATCAATTATTTAAAAGACCATGAAAAAATCGCGAATATTTATTATCCAGACCTTTCCACGGATTTAAAACCAAAGGATAAACAATTATCCGGGACAAGTGGATTGTTTAGTTTTGATTTAGTTTCTGGCGGATATCAAGAGGTGAGCACATTTTTAAATAATTTAACTAGATTTAAAATTGGGGTTAGCTGGGGAGGTTTTGAAAGTCTTGCCATTTCACCAAACAGAGGAAAAAATGAAAACCAATTATCCGAGATTGGATTTTCAACATCGATGATTAGACTTTCCGTAGGATTAGAGAATTCACAGCAATTAATTGCTGATATCGATCAGGCGCTTTCGAAAGTAATTGTTAGTGGTTGATCAGGAAAACAATCAAAAAAAGATAACTGCTTTTCTGGCTTTGCTGCCGTTCATATTACTTGTGTCATTTTTTGTTCTTGGTTCAATTTTTATTGAGCAAGGAAATGATGTGATTGTTATTTCTTTATTGGTGGCGACATTCGGGGCAACATTAATTGCTCTGTATACTGGTTCGAGCTGGGAAAATGTCCAGGAAAAAGCGGGTCAGAAGCTCGCGCAATTGTTCCCGGCACTTTTGATACTGTTTTCAATTGGGGGATTAATTGGGGCGTGGATTTTAAGTGGCACAATACCTTATTTTGTTAATATCGGTCTTGAATGGATTGATATTAATACGTTCATATTAACGGCCTTTTTATGCACCGGATTAATGTCAATTATGACCGGTACATCATGGGGGTCCGTTAGCACCATTGGTATTGCACTCATTGGTATGTCATCGGTTTTACAAGTGCCAACCGAAATTGTCGCAGGTGCAATTATTTCAGGTGCTTATTTCGGGGATAAATTGTCACCCTTATCCGATACGACTAATGTGGCCGCGCTCGCGGCTGGAGCTAATTTATATGATCATATCGGTCATATGTTATATACCGCGGTTCCATCCTTTTTGATAGCTGGTGTGGTTTATTATTTTGTTGGACTAAGCTTAGTTGATGACACAAATGGAACATTTGAATTTCCGCAAATGGCCGTTACGCTTTCTAATGAAATTTTTGGTATTTTTAAATCAGGTTTTGTGGTGATAATCCCGCCGATTGTTATTTTAATGTCGATATTCTTAAAATTCTCCGCATTAGCCGGGATTGTGTTGTCGACTTTGGTCGCGGCCTTAATCGGTGTCTTTTATCAAGATTTTGAATTAAGTCATGCGGTATCCGCAATCATGACGGGCTTTAATACAGAAATGTTAAATGGGCGGGAAATAAGTCATTTAATGCCGTTAAGCGATGATTTAAATGTTCTTCTGAATAGGGGCGGCATAAATTCAATGTTGAGTGCGATGATTATTGTGATATCTGCTATATTGCTCATGGGCGCGATGGAAGCGTCAGGCATAATTAATTATATCGTCGATAAACTTTTAAAGGCGGCAAATACTATTTTTAAATTAATCGCGTCAACGATGGTGACGGGGCTAATGATGATTTCGCTTTCTAGTCATGGAAGTGTTTCTGCATTGATTGTTGGTAACCTCTATAAAAATAATTATAAAAAACTTGGACTTGCGCCAGTAAATTTATCACGGTCTATTGAAGATTCTGTAACAATGACCGATCCTATTTTGCCTTGGTCCGTTTCCGGCGTTTATATGGCAACAACACTTGGGGTAGCGACAATTGATTATGCGCCCTGGGCATTGTTTTGTTTGGGTGGTCCACTATTCTCTATGCTTTATGCGATTATGAATAAAAAACTTGGGTTTGGAATTAAGCGTTTCTAAAAATGCAAAATAAGTGAGTTGAAGTTGACTTTTAAAGAAAAACCACCGTGGTGGGGCGGCGATTTACAAACCATTAGAAATTTTTTATGTGCTGGTGAAATTGAATTGCCGGGACAATCAAAAGTGCTCACCATTCCAACCAATGATGGTACTGGCGATGAAATTATGGCAAGCCTTGATACACCATTTGGGGACGTTTTGGGGCCACTTATTATTCTTATTCATGGATTAACGGGATCAGAAAACAGTGCTTATATGCTCACCACTTCAAGATACCATTTAAGAAAAGGATCACGGGTTTTAAGATTAAACCTAAGAGGGGCAGGGCCAACCGCAAAAACATGCCAAAAGCATTATCATGGTGGCCATATTTCGGATATCAGTGATGCCCTTGACTATCTAGACGAGGACATAAAATCACGGGGTGTTTTCATCATAGGGTTTTCATTGGGTGGTAATATCTTACTTAATTTTTTAGCAGAAAATAAGGACTATAACCTGCTTGGGGCGGCGGTTGTTTCGGCGTCGATCGACCCGAAATCCGCAGCGGAAAAATTATTAAGTCCACGGAATAAAATTTATCAATCACGACTTCTTCGCCAAATGAAAGAAGAATATTTATCAAAACGAAATGACTTATCAAAAACTGATAAAGAATTGATGTTGAAGTGCAAATCAATTTATGAATTTGATGATAAGATTACCGGACCAAAGAATGGTTATAAAGACGCGGAAGATTATTATTTTCAAACAAAAAGTGCCCGCAAGATCGACACTATAAAAATTCCACTTTTAATCATTAGCGCTAGAAATGACCCATGGATACCAATCGGGGCTTATGAGACGATTGCAAAAGATAATCAAAAGAATGTTACGGTATTAATTACCGATGGCGGTGGCCATGTTGGCTTTCATGAAAAGGGGCAGGTTGAAACTTGGTATGATCGGCAAATTGATCAATTTATTTCTGACCTTTTTTAGTAAGTTGATTTGGTTAAGAAAGTCAAAATAGTTTTTTTGACGTAATAGATTACTTCATGTAAGCTCATTTCTTTATAAACAGGAATGATTAAATAAGGGGTATTTATTTTGTCAAAAGATAAAAAACTACCGGGGATTGATACAACAGATCATGTTGCAAAAGGGGGGTTGCTTAATCGCCGCCTTTTTTTAACGTCGTCGATTGCGTCAACGGCCGCTCTTGCAACAGCAAGTGCAGCTTATGGTGAGGATATTATTGGTGAAGGGCAGGATGACTGGACAATTTATCCAGGTACGGATGCCTTGGAATATAGTGACCGTTCCCGTTTTGAGGTTGAAAACGTAAAAAGGTTTATTCCAAATTTCCCACAAAAATTTTTAGATCTTAGATTGACAAAATATGTTGCGAGAACGCCCCTTGATCATTTGCTTGGCACCATAACACCCAATGGGTTACATTTTGAACGTAGCCATCAGGGCATACCAGATATTGATCCTGATAAGCATTTTCTTGTAATCCATGGAATGGTCAAGAACCCCTTAAAATATGATATCGATGCATTGGAAAATTACACAACCGTTTCGCGTCATCATTATCTAGAATGTAGTGGTAATAGTCAGGTGCTTTTTCAAGAAACACCTACAGATCAACCTATTCAGCAAATTCATGGTCTTGTATCAGGCACAGAATGGACCGGTGTTCTTCTTTCGACGCTCCTTGATGAATGTGGTATTTCACCCGATGCAAAATGGATTATTGCCGAAGGTGCCGATAACGGCATGATGACCAGAAGCATTCCGATAGATAAAGCACTTGATGATACAATGATCGCCATTCGACAAAACGGTGAACGCATTAGACCAAGTCAGGGATACCCAATGCGTCTCTATACGCCGGGCTATGAAGGGAATACTTCTGTTAAATGGCTTCGGTCACTATATGTCAGCGATAGACCGGTTATGTCAGCACAGGAAACGGCCAAATATACAGATATGATGCCAGATAATAAAGCGCTTCAATTTTCTTTGGAACAAGACGTTAAATCAATTATTACCAGACCATCCAATACCATGAGCCTTAAGAAAAAAGGTTTATATGAAATCACAGGACTAGCATGGTCGGGTAAAGGAAAAATTTCTCGTGTTGAAGTTTCGGTTGATGGTGGACAAACATGGGGTGATGCGGCGCTAGAAGGGCCAATTCATACAAAAATGCTTACACGTTTCAGAATACCGTGGATGTGGGAGGGCGGTTCGGCAATACTTCAAAGCCGCGCCTATGATGAATTTGGCCGTATCCAACCGACCAGAAAAGAATTAATCGATGCAAGAGGTAGGAACGCCTTTTATCATTTCCATGCCGTTCAAAGTTGGGGTGTATCACCAAATGGGGAGATTAAAAATGTCTATGCGTAAAACATTAATTATCGCTTCACTTTTATTACCAACCCAACATTTATTGTTTAGTCAGCTGGCCAACGCCCAGCAGTCGCGTTTTGGGGAACCGGCGACACAAAAAGACATTGATAAAAGTTTCTGGTCTGTGTTTCCGGACGGTGAATTTTTACCGGAAGGTGAAGGAAATGTTGCAACCGGTAGAGTGCTTTTTAAAGAACAATGTAATATTTGCCATAACATGCCCGGTGAGAGCGACCCTGTAAAAGATGATATAGGAAAGTTGTTTGGGGTTACTGATAAAAAAGGCAAGCCAAACGTTGAGCAAACAATTGGCAGTTATTGGCCTTATTCATCAACTGTATTTAACTATATTCGTAGAGCAATGCCGCTTCTCGCGCCAATGTCGCTTACCAATAGTGATTATTATTCTTTAACTGCATATTTACTTCATGAAAATGGCGTTATCCCAGAAGATGCCGTTATGAATAAAGATACGCTTCCAAAGGTTGAAATGCCGAATAAAGATGGATTTATAATGGCTTATCCAAAAGTTCCTGAACAATATGAAGTCAAGCGTTGATATATTATTACGAAGCAGGAAGGACGCTATTAATTATATCCCGATAGAGTAACCAGTCGCCATCAACGTTAATCCAATGAACCATGAACCTACCTTTATCTGCGACATTCTCGCCAGCGTAGAGTGCGAATTCACCATGTTCAATTGCCGTTTTCCCTAAATCTTCTATCTCATGAGTATTTAGTTCAATTTTAGTTACGCCAGCATCAATTAATCCTTGGATTGCATTTGTAATGGCTTCTCTTCCTTGAAATGTATCTGCATTTGGAACCATAAAACAGCCGTCTTCCGAATAGCAGGACCCGACACCAGCTGCATTTCCCTCATTAAATCAAGTCATGAATTTTTGATTTGTTTCTTTAATTCCTTGAGCGGCACTCATGAATTTTCTCCCATTTCCCTTTAATTGTTATTTTTATAGTAAACTTAATTAGGAGAAAATCGAGGAATTAATTTTAAATAACTACTGTGTATTGGGTTTTCAGTTATTAATGGTTTAGCAATTTTTTCTAATATGTTGAGCAAAAAGGATAAACCATAAAAAGATGGATGCTTCTAATATTCGCTGAATGAGACCGAAATATTGTTAACTGTCATCTAAGCTAAAAAAGCATATCAGTATTAATATTGATATGGCATAACCTAATTTTTCAAATGCTTTAGATGGTGCCCACTTTTTCAAGCCTTTAGATAAGATGAAGATGGCCATTGCCCCGCTTAAATAGGCAGGTATCGCAGACGCTATATGTATCATATGACTAGTTGATGGTGTCTGTGGTCTACATTCATAATCACATGGAAAAATGGCTGCGATGGTTAGTGAAAATGTATAAACACATAAAAGCAATAAACCTACTGTATTCAAAGATGATCGCGGTAATTTATGTGCACATATAATAATAAATAACAGGATAATGAGCTGAGTAGGTATGAAGCCTATATAATTAATAAAAGCACCCGTATAGGTCTCTGTGGCTCCCAGTTCGCTTATAAATTGGGACATATGGTTGTAATTCTCATAAGCTATACCGCCGCAGATAACAGTGATGAGAAACCAAAGTGCAGCTAATATGGGTAAGCCGATTAAAGCATTATTTTTCATCATAAATTTCACTTACAATAAGTTTTAAATTTGAGTGATAGATTACTAGTAACCATATTTTTATCAATTAGAATTCAATTTTAAAATTAAAAATATAAGAACTACAATGTTTATTTTTCATCTTTCACCATTGTAATATATTCGAAATGATGCTTTGTTAGATCATATATAAAAGAATAGAGGGATGTTTTTCATGAAACGATCATTATTAATTGCAACTGCGATTTTTACGGCAAGTATTACGGCGACACTTGCGGCACCAAAAAACATTATTTTATTGATAGGCGACGGCATGGGAGAAGCTGAAATTGCTGTCACGCGTGCCTATGCATTTGATGGTGATGCCGGATTATATGTTGATGAAATGAAAGATCGCGGTTCTGTTATCGTCAAGCAGCTTATGGTTGATGATCCAACGAAAATTGAATTTACCGGTGAAAGCGCGAGCGGGGGCACGACGTTATCGACCGGAAACAGAACAAGTGCAGGGCGGGTCGCCGTGAGTGCCTTTGATGGTAACCATTATAAAACAATTTTAGAAGAAGTTCAGGAACGCGGATATAAAACGGGATTGGTTACCACATCGATAATAACGGACGCGACACCGGCTTCGTTTGCCGCGCATGCGCAAAATAGATATTGTTTTGTCAAAGGTGCAAAAGCGTGTAGTCAATTTGCAGATACACCGATTGTTGATCAAATGTTGGATCATAATGTGGATGTGATGTTAGGTGGGGGAAAAAATCTGTTACCCGGAACTGCCGTGCAAGGTGGCAGTGTAGAACAGAAAGCCAAGGGATTAGGATATACGGTTGTCACGGAACGGGAAGACCTTATTAAGCTTGCTGTTGGAACCAAAACATTTGGTGTTTTCTCAAATGGGCATTTACCAACAGAGTGGGTTGGGCCAGGTGGAAAAGGAGCTGATTTTCTTGAAGTTAATGGTAATCGCGAAGTTATTTTTCCTAAACCCGCAGCCTGTGAAATAAACCCAGCTCATGCAGGCATTCCAAAGTTAGAGGAAATGTCTAAATATGCTATCGATAACCTGAGAGTTGGTGGTCACGGGTTCTTCCTTGTTATTGAGGGGGCTTCTATAGATAAAGCGGCGCATGTATCAAACCCATGTGGTACAATTGGTGAAATGCTTGCCTTTGATAGAACGGTAAAGATGGCCGTTGATTATGCGAAAGAATTAGGGGATACTGCGGTAATCGTGACGGCCGATCATGGTCAGTCAACTCAAGTGATTTATAAACCAGAAACTTATGACGGTTCACCGATTAGACGTGATCTAATTCCTGGATTTTATCAATCACTCCTTACAAGGGGTGGACATGAATTAGGGGTTTATTATGGGACCAATAATATTAATGACCAATCACATACGGGTGTTAATGTTCCAGTATTAACCTATGGTATGGATAATGCCGAAGATTTGACAGGCGTTATTCAACAAACGGAAATTTATCCGGCCATGAAAAAGTTCTTATTCAATTAGGGTTTAAAATGAAGAAATTATTATTAGCACTGCCTTTGCTCGCGCTTAGTGCGTGCGCAGAAGTCACCGATGAGCCAAAAAATGTAATATTGTTGATTGGTGACGGTATGGGGGAAGCTGAAATTTCAGTAACCCGAAATTACGAATTTGACAGCGGTCCGGGTATGTTTTTGGATACAATGGAAACCAAATCATCGGCCATTGTTATTTCCAAACGTAATGATAATGCAGAAAATATCGCATTTGTTGGTGACAGTGCCAGCGGTGGTACTGCACTTGCGACCGGTGAACTTACGAGTGTGCGACGAATTGCAACAACGGCGCAATATGGCGCGCCAATTAAAACAATCGCCGAAGAAGCAAAAGAAAAAGGCATTAAAGTGGGACTTGTGACAACGGCAGTAATTACTGATGCAACGCCCGCATCATTCGCATCCCATGCTGATGACCGTTATTGTATGAAAGCTGGTGACAGTGTTTGCACCGCAACAAGTGTACCAATTATCGATCAGATGCTTGCTTTAGACATGGAAGTGCTTCTTGGTGGTGGATATCAATTATTACCCGCTGCAAAAGATCAAGGCACAATTCGAGATTATGCGCTTTCAAGTGGTTATAATATAGTTACGGATAAAGCAGGACTTGAAAAAGCAGGCGGGGATAAGCTTTGGGGGATATTCTCTGATTATCATTTGCCTAGGCCTTGGATCGCTGAAGATGGGAAACCTGCAGAAAAAGTAACAGTTGATACAGATGGACAAGTGGTTTTCCCTGATGCACAGCGCTGCATTGCAAATACTGCACATAAAGATATTCCATCACTTGAAATGATGACTGAAAAGGCATTGAATAATTTATCGCAAAATAATGATAAAGGTTTTTTCTTAATGGTCGAAGGGGCGTCGATTGATAAAGCGGCGCATGATGCGGACATTTGTGGTTCAATGGGGTCAATGCTTGAATTTGACCGCACAGCTAAACTAGCCGTCGAATATGCGAAAACCCACCCCAATACGGTTGTCATTATCACTGCTGACCATGGTGGTTCAACGCAAAATATTCATCATCCATATTATGAAGATTATAACCGGACGGCAGAAAACTTACCGGGCCTATATGAGATGCTTCTTACAAACGGCGGTAATGAAATGACCGTTTATTATGGAACTGATAATATCGATGATCAGGCACATACAGGCATTAATGTTCCGGTTTATTCATATGGATTACCGGAAGATTTGATTTTTAAGGCAACCATTAGACAAACAGAAATTAAGCCAGTAATGGCGAAATATTTGTTTGAATAATTATTGGTCAATTACTCTCGGGCGATGGTTTTTATCTAAGGCTACAAAGATAAAATCGCCTTCGGTGACAACTGTTTCTTCTTCGTTGTCGCGACTTACGACGGTTACTTCGATATGAACGGTGAGGGACGTTTTACCCACTTTCGTAATATCCGTATAGACGCTCATCCAATCTCCAATGCTGACGGGCGCATGGAACTTCATGGCTTCAATGGCAACCGTAGCAACCGGACCCTTAACTCGGCGCATGGCTTCTATACCTGCTGCGCTGTCCATTTGCGATAATATCCATCCGCCAAAAATATGACCATTTGAATTGATGTTACTTCTTTTTGGTAAAGTTCTGATTGTTGGTTGACGTTTATATATTTCTTTCATAGTAGCCCTGCTGAATTATTATTTTCAGCTTTAAGTATGCATTATGAAATAGGAAAATCCGAATGAATTATGAAAGTAGTTTTTTATAAGGTTGATTTTTAATCATTTCAGGGATTTGATCTGCTTTTATGGCACGGGAAAATAGAAACCCTTGTGCAAAATGGCATCCTAGTTCCTTTAATTTTAGGGCTTGTTGTTCGGTTTCGATCCCTTCTGCAATAACGGTCATACCAAGTGATTTGGCAAGGTTTAGGATCACATTGACCATGTTGACACCTTCATCATTATTATCAATATTTTGAATGAATGATCGGTCAATTTTTATGGAATCCGCAGGAATTCGGCTTAGATAGGAAAGCGAAGAATAACCAGTGCCGAAATCATCAACCGCTAATGAAATGCCATGAGTTTTTAGATCAAGCAAAATGTTTCTTGCTATATCGGAGTTTTCCATAATGGTAGATTCCGTTAATTCTAATTTAAGATTGTGTCCGCTCAATCCGCTTTTGGCAAGTGCATCACGGGTAAGGGCGGCAATATTCCCTGTTATGATGTGTGTGCTTGAAACATTTACTGCCATAAATAATGAATGTGCAACGGGATCATTATCAATCCACTTTTTAAGCTGAGAGCAAGCCTCATTAAGTGCCCATTCTCCAAGTGGGATAATAAGCCCAACTTCTTCCGCGAGAGCGATAAACTCAAGGGGTGATATGGATCCGCGGCTTGAATTATTCCAGCGGGCGAGAGCCTCAAACCCATTTATCAGGCCATTTTGCAAATTAATGATCGGTTGATAATGAAGTTCAAGTGCATCATTTTCAAGCGCATCGCGAAATTCTTTTTCAAGGCGAATTTTTCGTTCGGCTTGTGCTTGGATTTCCTGATTAAAAACGATTGTCTGGTTAGAACTTAGATCGCTATTTCGCTTCATAGCGAGATGAGCATTCTGCATTATTTGTTCGATCGTTTCTTTTGATGCTTGTCCGGCTGCGATATCAATTGAGACGGAAACATGAATGTCATTGCCATAAATTAGTGATTTAGTTGCGATGTTATGATGGATTGATTGGGCAAGGTTAGTGGCTTCGCGTTTCACGTTGTCAAAATAATTTTCAGATAAGAAAATAACAAATTTATCGTTACTAAAACGTGCAAGTTCAGCTTTTTCATGCATTGAATTTTGCAGTTCAATGGCTAATGCCTTTAAAACCTTATCACCAATTTCATAACCATAACTCTCGTTAACCCGCTGAAGTTTCTTAATATTTATGAATAATACGGCAGCTTCTATAGCTTGGTCGGAAATATGTTCATCTTGTGCAAATTCATTTTTTGAAAATTCTTGCTCAAGGTTTTCATAAAATTTAAATTTATTTGGAAGTCCTGTAAGCGTATCAAAATAATTATACTGGCTTACTTCAATGTCTAATTCTTCTGAATTTACGTAATCACACGTGGTGACATTAATCTGAGTAATTTCGCCGTTAACGTCGCTAAGAGGAATAATTTTACAGAGCAATGTTTGTGGTGTATTTGAAATATTCAACTTCCAAATGAAAGCGAGTGCTTTTTTATTCTGATAAGCGCTCATGAGATTTTTTTGAAGCTTGTCGTCATAAATATCATCGCCCCAGAATATTTTTGTAATCAATGAACCAAGTGGGTTTTTCTTTTCAGAATTGATGTTTTTTAAAAAACTTTCATTCGCGGAAACTAGGCGAAATTTTTCTTTATTCTCAACATTGATTATGGCAATTCCGTCAGTGATGGGGCTTGTGATTTCGAATGCCTTAATTTTAGAAGTAAGAACAGGCTTTTCATTTCTAAATAAAAACGCTGAAGCGCCGGACGGTGACGTCATAAAAAATGCCTTAAATTCAAAATTTTACCAATACCCCAAGCATTCTAAAGCGCACTCAAGAATCAATCGAGCCTAGAGTGCGCTAATTAGGTAAAAATTTAGTAAAATTATTTAACAAAGAAAATTTATGAACAGCCGCTCGTTGAACCACATGTATCACACTTGAGGCATGTACCATTTCGAACCATTGTAAAATTACCACATTCGGCACATCCGTCGCCTTCATAACCTTTCATTTTTGCTTCCATAATTTGGGTTGAACGGTCGTTATTTTCTATCATTACAGTTTCCGTTACACTTTCCGCGCCAACAGCAATTTGAGGGCTATCGCTGACCAGCAAACTTTGCGTTTGTTCTTTGGTTTCAACAGTAGTTTCCTGTTTTAAAACGTAAAGATTGCTTTTACGCACGTACCCCGCACTGGTTAGTCCAATAACACGGTCAAGGGCAGTATCTGTTTCAGTTATGAATTCTTCTGATGAAATATTGTTTTCACCGCTTCCCATGGTGTCCGGCATTAAGTCATCCGGCACCACATGAGCAAGGTCGGTACGACCCAAATAAGACACAGCAAGTTCACGGAATATATAATCAAGAACCGAAGTGGCCATTTTTATGGCATCATTACCGACGACTTGACCGGATGGCTCAAATCTAGTGAAGGTAAAGGCATCAACATATTCATCAAGCGGCACGCCGTATTGAAGACCAATAGATAAGGCAATGGCAAAATTATTCATCAAACTTCTGAAGGCGGCGCCTTCTTTATGCATATCGATGAAGATTTCCCCTAATGTCCCATCATCATATTCACCACTTCTTAAATAAACTTTATGACCACCAACTGTTGCTTTTTGGGTGTAGCCTTTGCGTCTGGTTGGTAATTTTCGGCGTTTTGCTTGCTCGGATTGCTCAATTACTTTTTCAACAATACGTTCCGTTACGGCTTTTGTTTTATCAAGCAATGGTACGGCTTCAATTTCTTCTTCTTCATCATCAAACATAACGGCGTTTAACGGCTGGCTTAATTTGGATCCATCACGGTATAAAGCGTTCGCCTTAAGCCCTAATCGCCAAGATAACTTATAAGCCTCTTTACAATCATCAACTGAGGCATTTGCAGGCATATTGATTGTTTTTGAAATTGCGCCGGAAATAAAGGGTTGTGATGCGGCCATCATGAATATGTGGCTCTCGGCACTTAAGAAACGCTTTCCTTTTTTACCGCACGGGTTTGCACAATCAAAAACGGGTAAGTGAACATCTTTAAGATGAGGCGCACCTTCCAATGTAAATGTACCAGCGCAATATTCATTTGCTTCTTCAATTTGTTTTTGAGTAAAGCCAAGCTCTTTTAACATATTGAAAGTCGGTGAGCTAATTTGATCTGCTGAGAAATCAAGCACCTCTGTGCAGAAATCATCACCAAGCGTCCAGCGATTAAAAGCAAAGGTGATATCAAATGCATTTTCGATTTGTTCTTCGATTTGGTCGATTTGTGCGTTTGCAAAACCTAATGCTTTTAAGCTGTTATGATTAATGTGCGGCGCATTTTCAAGATTACCATAACCCACAGCATAATTAGAGATTTCATCAATTTGTTTTGGTGTATATCCAAGAAATTTTAACGCTTCAGGAACCATTCGGTTGATAATTTTAAAATATCCGCCACCAGCAAGTTTCTTAAATTTAACCAGCGCAAAGTCAGGTTCAATACCGGTTGTATCACAGTCCATAACAAGCCCGATTGTTCCCGTAGGGGCGATCACGGTTGTTTGCGCATTGCGGTAGCCATATTGTTCACCAAGTGCAAGCGCAATGTCCCATGCTCTGCCTGCGGCTGTTGCAATATCAAGAAAAGGACAATTGGTAATATCAAGTGGCGCCGGTTGTGTGCTTAATCCTTTATAATATGATTTGCCCCACGCCGCAGTGCGATGATTATGAATGACTTGAAGCATTGGTGTGCGGTTTTTCTTAAATTCCGCAAAAGGACCAAGCTCAGAAGCCATTTCAGCGGAAGTTTTATAGGAAACCCCAGTCATTAATGCACTAATGCTACCGCACAAAGCGCGCCCCTCAGTGCTGTCATAACCATATCCGCATGACATGATTAACGCACCGATATTGGCAAACCCAAGTCCTAGAGTTCTAAAATCAAAACTTCTACGTGCAATTTCTTTTGATGGGAATTGTGCCATGGCAACGGAGATTTCCAAAACCACAGTCCAAATTCGTGTGGCATGTTCAAAGCTTTGAACATCAAATTCACCATCAGTGGTTTTAAATTTCATCAAATTGAGCGATGCAAGGTTGCAAGCGGTGTCATCAAGAAACATATATTCCGAACACGGGTTTGACGCGCGAATTTCACCTGAATTCGGACAGGTATGCCAATCATTGATCGTTGAATGAAATTGCAAACCAGGATCGGCACATTGCCATGCGCTCATACCGATGTCATCCCAAAGGTCACGTGCCTTTACCGTCTTATGAATGCTGCCGTCTGTACGGCGGGTGAGGTGCCAATCGGTGTCATTCTCAACCGCTTTCATGAATTCATCAGTAACGCGCACCGTATTATTTGAGTTTTGACCTGATACAGTCATATAGGCTTCTGAATCCCAGTCAGTATCATAGGTTTCAAAATCAATTTTGGTAAAGCCTTGTTTTGCGAAATCAATGACACGTTGAATAGTGTTTTCCGGAACCATATCGCGACGAGCGGCAATCATACATTTTTTAAGAGCATCATTTTTCTTAGGATCACATGGGTCTTCTATGTCCGTGATCTGACATGCCGTCATTATTGCTTTAGCATGTTTTTCAGTTACTTTTGAACCGGTTACCAGTGCCGAGACTTTTTGTTCTTCGACGACTTTCCAGTTAATGAAATCTTCGATATCGGGATGATCAACATCAACGATTACCATCTTTGCAGCGCGCCTTGTTGTGCCGCCTGATTTAATCGCACCGGCAGATTTATCACCAATTTTCAGAAAGCTCATCAGCCCTGATGAATCGCCACCACCTGATAAAGATTCGCCTTGTCCACGCACCGTTGAAAAATTACTACCGGTGCCTGAACCATATTTGAATAAGCGTGCCTCTCGTGTCCATAAGTCCATAATGCCGCCTTCACCAACAAGATCGTCACTGACGCCTTGAATAAAACAGGCATGGGGTTGCGGGTGTTCATAAGCACTTTTTGATTTGGTAAGTTTTCCCGTGTCAGGGTCAACATAATAATGACCTTGCGAGGGGCCATCAATACCATATGCCCAATGGAGACCAGTATTAAACCATTGCGGGGAATTAGGTGCGCACATTTGACTGGCGAGCATGAAGCTTAATTCATCATAAAATGCTTTTGCATCTCTTTCTTCGTTGAAATATCCACCTTTCCAGCCCCAATAGGTCCATGTGCCCGCAAGACGATTAAATACTTGCTTCGCACTTTTTTCTGGACCGTATCTTTCGCCTTCAGGTAGTTTTTCAAGTGCTTCTAAGTCGGCTTCTTTTCGCCACAGCCATTTTGGTACGCCTTTTTCTTCAACTGATTTAAGGCGAGAAGGGACGCCGGCTTTACGGAAATATTTTTGCGCAATGATATCTGATGCCACTTGGCTCCAATCTTTTGGAATTTCGAACCCTTTTAAACCGAATATTACTTCGCCATCAGGATTACGAATCTCGCTATCTGCTCTTCTAAAAGCTATATCTTCATAAGCTGATTTATCTGTTTTTGTGTAGCAACGTTGAATTTTCATTTTATTCCGCCTTAAAATCAGAGCCTTAAAAATTTATCTAAAATTCTTATTAAAAGGGCACTGAATTTATTTTATATATTTATGATTGATACTGATGTGAATTGTAACGGAAATGGTTGTATCAACAAAGCAATTTTTAATAGATTTTGTGGTTGACTAACATTTAATAAACTAGATGTAGTGCTTTGATGAGTCGCCGAGGTTTTAGTATTTTTAGGTGTCTTTTAGTTAAAAGCTTACGCAATATTGGTTTTTTTGAGAGCAACATGAAAGTGATGCCTTAATATAGTCACGCTTTGAGATCATTGTACCCTAGAAAAATAAAATTGTGGTTCTTTGAATTGCTTTAAAGGTTGTTCTTATGCCCCCTTCGGGGTATAGAAAGGATAAGCAATTTAACAATAAACGAGATGATTATGTTGGTTTCTTTAATTAAACGTATTTTCGCATGGTGGCATGTGGCAACGATCGGCACATTACTCCACACAAAATTTAAAGGTATAAATGTTGGCGAAGACAGCCAAGGCAATAAATATTATACTTCTAAAGACGGTAAAAAACGTTGGGTCATTTGGAACGGTGAAATCGAAGCGTCTAGCATTGAGCCTGACTGGCATGCTTGGCTTCACAAAATCGTTGATTATACGCCACTTGAAAAACCGCGTACTAAGAAAAGCTGGGAAAAAGAACATCTTCCTAATCAAACAGGAACAGTTCACGCCTATTCACCAAGTGGTGCATTAACAGAAGGTGGTGTGCGTAAACCATCGACGGGTGACTATGAAGCCTGGACACCCGGTAATTGATTTATAAATATTCAGGAGTGACTAAATGAGAAACAGTGTTGTTGAGACAATGATGGGCGCAGTGGTTCTTTTAATCACAGTCTGGTTTCTTTATTTTGCATTCAGTAACGCTGGTGTCGGTTCCACGTATGATGCAACTTATTATGCAAATTTTGATAAAATTGATGGATTGGTAACAGGCGGTGAAGTTAAAATTAGTGGTATTAAAGTTGGTACCATAGTTGGCAGTGAACTTGATAAAACAACATATGAAGCCGTTGTTGAAATGAATATCGATTCATCTATTGACCTTCCTGAAGATACATTTGCAAAAATCACATCCGAAGGACTACTTGGCGGTAATTACCTAGTACTTGATCCTGGTGGCAGTGATGTGATGCTAGAAAATGGTGACACAATCATCGAAACGCAAGGCGCCGTTGATCTTCTTGGCCTGCTAAGTACTTTTGCAGGAAGCAGTGCAGAAGAGTAAGCATTATGCTCAGCCGGACATTAAAAAAATTATCATTATTTATTATACTAGGTAGTAGCAGTGCTCTCGCGCAAGAGGTCCCAGTTGTAACCCTTGGGGCATTAAATAAAATAACAGCTAAGCTCGAGACTATTCAAATCAGTCGGGATGAAAAAGTAAAATTTGGAACGTTGGAAATTACTATGCGTAGCTGCCAATCAAACCCACCGGAAGAAACCCCTGAATCTGTCGCTTTTATTGAAGTGGTTGATTATGGGCAAACCAATGTTGCGACTGAAATTTTTAAAGGTTGGATGTTTGCATCAAGCCCTGCGATTTCTGCGCTTGAACATGCGGTTTATGATGTTTGGGTTACCGATTGTAAGATGGTTGACCCGTCCGCCTCCTCTGACATTGAATAAAAATTACTATCCTCAACGAGAAGCGCTTCTTTTAAACGGGCACGGTATTCTTTTCTGGAAATTTCAATAGCCCCAAATTGACTAAGTTGATCTGTCACAAATTGTGTATCAAGCAATCTATATCCACCAACCTTTAAACGCGCAACAAGATAGACGAGGGCTATTTTACTGGCATCGGTGACCGTGTGAAACATGCTTTCACCGCAAAAGGCACCATTAAGCGAAACGCCATATAAGCCACCAACAAGATCTTGATCTTGCCAACATTCAACAGAATGAGCATATCCCATTTCATGAAGTTCATTATAACGGGTAAGTATCGTTTTATTTATCCAAGTGTTTTGCCTATCAACATTATCGGTGGGTTCAGCACATTTTAACATGACCTCTTGAAAGGCTGTATTAATTCGAACTTTAAAGGGTTCAGACTTAATTTTTTTTGCTAACTTTTTGGGTACATGGAATTGATCAAGTGGGAAAATACCGCGTTCATCAGGATCAACCCAAAAAACATCATCGCTATCGGCACTTTCCGCCATTGGAAAAATGCCCTTCATATAAGCACTAAGGAGGAGCTCAGGTGTGATGTTCACAAATAAGTCTCCTCCTTAATTAATTTTTATAAAAATATCCGATTATTCGGCATTAAGTTTTTCTAAATATTTCTCAAGCCAATGGATATTATAATCGCCGTTGATGAAATCATCTTCGCGAATGATTTTTTGATGAAGTGGAATTGTGGTTTTAATGCCATCAATTACATATTCTTCCAATGAACGGCGTAAACGCATCAAACATTCGTTTCTGGTTTTCCCATGAACAACGAGCTTTGCGATCATACTGTCATAATGTGGCGGGATATGATAGCGCGCATAAAGTGCGCTTTCGACACGTACATCAAGGCCACCCGGCGTATGATAATCTTTAACCTGTCCAGGAGACGGCATAAATGTATATGGATCTTCGGCATTAATACGACATTCAATGGCATGACCGGAAAATTTAATATCTTCCTGTTTATATTTAAGTTCAAGACCATCAGCGATACGTATTTGCTCTTTTACCAAATCGATACCGGTTATCATTTCCGTGACCGGATGCTCAACCTGGATACGAGTATTCATTTCAATGAAATAAAATTCACCATTTTCATAAAGGAATTCAATGGTTCCTGCGCCGCGATACCCTAATTTTTTAACCGCTTTACGGCAAACTTCGCCAATAGCATCACGTGCTTCTGCGTTAAGGGCGGGTGATGGACTTTCTTCTAATACTTTTTGATGGCGACGTTGAAGCGAGCAATCACGCTCACCAAGGTGTATAACATTACCATGGGTATCCGCAAGAATTTGTATTTCAATATGACGCGGCGTGGTAAGGAATTTTTCAAGATAAACAGTACCGTCACCAAAAGCAGCCGCAGCTTCTTTTTTCGCGGAGCTAACCGCAAGTTCAAGTTCAGATTCGTTATGGACGATCTTCATTCCTCGACCGCCACCACCTGAGGCCGCTTTCACGATCACTGGATAGCCAATTCCTTGTGCGACTATGGCTGCATCTTTAAATTCGCTGACTTCCCCTTCTGATCCTGGAACAATGGGAATGCCGGCTTTTGCGACTGCATCTTTTGCTGAAATTTTATCACCCATCAAATTAATATGATCCGCTGTTGGGCCAATAAATTTAATGCCGTGCTTTTCAATTATTTCTGCGAATTTTGCGCTTTCTGATAAGAAACCATAACCCGGATGGATGGCATCAGCACCGGTAATTGCGGCGGCTGACATTATGGCCGGGATATTCAAATAACTATCGACCGATGGTGGTGGGCCGATGCATACGCTTTCGTCCGCGAGACGAACATGCATTGCACTTTCATCTGCTGTAGAATGAACAGCAACCGTCTTAATGCCCATCTCATGACAGGCCCGGTGTATTCGTAGCGCAATTTCGCCGCGATTGGCGATTAGGACTTTCTCAATCATTATTTACACCCATTATTCTATTATGACGAGTGGCTCGCCGTATTCTACCGGCTGCTCGTTTTCAACAAAGATAGATTTTACCGTTCCGGCTTTCGCAGCGTGAATCTGGTTCATCACTTTCATTGCTTCAACAATAAGGATTGTTTGACCAGCCGCAACCTTATCACCCACTTTGATGAATACGTCCGCTGTTGGATCAGGCGATGTATATATAGTACCAACCATTGGCGAGAAAACTGTTCCTGGATGATCGGCAGGTGAAATCTCTGCGGGTGCTTCCGCTTCTGCCGCAGGAGCAGCAGCAGGTGCCGCCATTGGTGCTGCCGCAGGTGCGGCGACTTTGACCATAGATCCACCTCGTGATAATTTGATTTTACGTTCACCGTCTTCCACTTCGATTTCAGATAAATCGGTGTCATTAAGCATATCAGCGAGTTCACGAATTAACTTTGTGTCTACTTGCATTTTTGCCATTATGTGTAATCCTTTTATTATTTACTATGGTTTGTGTTGAATTATTCAGAGAGTATATCAGAAACGGCGTCAACCGCCATTAAATATCCAACCGCACCAAACCCGGTGATCATCCCAACAGCGGCGGATGATATATAGGAATGATGGCGGAATTCTTCGCGTTTAAAAATATTTGATAAATGTACTTCGACGCAGGGTGTGTCAACGGCAAGGAGTGCATCCATTATCGCAACCGATGTATGGGTGAGGGCACCAGCATTAATCACGATAGCATCATGGTTTTCTCGGGCCTCTTGTATCCAATTGACGATATCACCTTCGATATTGCTTTGACGAAAATCGATGGATAACTTTAGTTTCCCAGCCTTAGCCGTCATGTTATCTTTGATATCGTCAAGGGTTTCAGCACCATATATTTCTGGTTCGCGCGTCCCAAGAAGATTTAAATTGGGACCATTAATCACCAATATCGATTTTGTCATATTTCCCTGCTGACTTATTATCGTTAGATATGTATATAATACTTTAAATGTGATTTGAAAACAGTCATTATGAAATTAAAGGCATTAATGATGATAAATGTAACCATAAACGGCGACACACATAGTTTAAAAGAGGCTTTACCTCTTCTTGAATTATTGTCAAAGTTTGAAATTGAACATGACAAAGTTGCCATTGAGCATAACCGCGAAATCGTTCCCAAAACTACATTTGGCGATGTAACGGTTGGTGATGGTGATAACTTAGAAATTGTTCATTTCATTGGTGGTGGCTGAAGATATAATAAAACGGATTTAAAAAAGACATGAGCGACACATTAACAATCGCGGGCAAAGAATATAATTCTCGCCTTATCGTTGGTACGGGTAAATATAAAGATTTTGATGAAACAAAATTAGCCGTTGAGGCATCGGGTGCGGAAATTGTCACCGTGGCTGTGCGCCGCGTTAATATCTCAAATCCGGGTGAGCCGATGCTCGTCGATTATTTGGATCCGAAAAAATATACGTTTCTTCCTAACACGGCAGGATGCTTCACCGGGGACGATGCGGTGCGCACATTAAGACTTGCTCGTGAAGCGGGCGGTTGGGATCTGGTGAAGCTTGAAGTGCTTGGCGATCAAAAAACGCTTTATCCAAACATGCCGGAAACCGTTGAAGCGGCGAAGACGCTTATCAAAGAAGGGTTCCAGGTTATGGTTTACTGTAATGATGACCCAATTCAGGCAAAAATTCTTGAAGACATCGGCTGCTGCGCGATTATGCCGCTTGGCGCACCAATTGGGTCGGGACTGGGTATTCAAAACCCTGTTGGTATCCGTATTATCGTGGAACAGGCAAATGTCCCCGTGCTCGTTGATGCGGGCGTCGGAACCGCATCCGAAGCGGCACAGGCGATGGAACTTGGGTGTGATGCGGTACTTATGAACACGGCGATCGCCGAAGCCAAAGACCCCATTAGAATGGCGCGCGCGATGAATAATGCCGTGAAAGCGGGCAGGGACGCTTATTTAAGTGGCCGAATGCCAAAGAAACTTTACGCCGATCCATCATCACCGCTGGCCGGATTGATTTAGGATTAGTATTTTTTAGGTTTATGAAGCTAATTTGTATTCAATTCTAACTTTTACATCATGAACGAGCACTCTTTTTCCGTTTTCTTTACGCGGAACATAGCGATATTTTTCGGCTGCTTTCACTGAATTTTTTTCAAACATTTTATGGGAAGATTTTAAAATTATAACATTTTCTGTTTCTCCTTCAGTATTTACTGTGAAAGAAACTAACGCCCAGCCTTCTTATCCATTTTCTGCTGCAACCGAGGGATAGGATGGATTGAATCTTACGATAGGTAAATACTCTAAATCATCAGCGTATGCACCTGTTTCAATTAGATGTAATCGAAGCGTGTCGATATCATCAAATCTTTTTTGTTGTAAATAAATGCTGGACAAACCTAGAAATGCATCATTAGTCATTTTATAAATTTGTGGTTCCATTTTTTGATATATATCAATAGCTTTCAAGTAATTTTCTTCAGCGACTTCAAAATTATTATTCTTTAGATTTATTGTTGCAATATATTGAATGCTTCGTCCTACCTTTGCATTGTTCTCACCATATACATGAATGTAATAATCTTTTGCCTTCATGAAATCATGTAATGCTTTTTCGTATTCTTCGGTAATAAATCTTTGATAGGCGATTAAATATTCAAAATCGGCAATTTCTAAACTTGAAAGGTTGATTGAATAGGCTAATTTTAATGCATTTTCTGCGTATTTATGATTTGAGGATACGTTAAAATTATTAAACTCTGCTATGACAAACTTTTTGTATTGTTCAAGATAAGATGCGTCTTTTGGTGTATTTAAACGGTCCAGTATTTTAAAATATTTTTTATATAATTCTACTGCTTTTCTTTCTGAAGAATTCGCGTGTGTACCTCCTGCCTCATCATAAAGCGCTGCAAGGTTATAAGTTACAACGGCCGTATTCATATGAAATCTGCCATACGTTTTTGGCGCTATCTCATATAGTTTTGTGGCTACCTCAATAATCGGTTTTATATCTTCTGAATTTGCATATAGGTCATTGAACTCAGCATAAAGTTTTTTAAACTCTGCCTTATCCGCTGCTTCGTCAGCAAAGGCAGAAGACATGAGTAAAATTGAAAAAATAAGGATTTTTTTGAGCATCATTTCCCCCAAATTTGATTACTTGAAAATTATAGCGAGAAAAATGTTGTTTTTCAAATATTATATGGCGCGTTTTTCTATGGATGGGTATTTCACGGCTAAGGTTAAGGCGCGCATAACAATGAAGATGGCATAGGCTGCCCAAAGGCCATGGTTTTGATAGAGCGGCAATAGGGTATAAATACAGACAACATAAGTAATCATGGATATAATCATGCCGTTTCGCATGTCGCTGCCGGCTGTGGCGCCAATGAAAATACCATCAAGTTGGAAGCTCCAGATTGATAAGATTGGTAATATGATTACCCAAATCAAATAATCGGATGAAATGGTGAGGATGACTTCGATATTAGTAAGCGCATTAATCAGTATTTCACCGAAGAAATAATAAAAGAGTGTAAAGACAAGAGCGGTAAGGATTGCATATTTACTGGATATAATCACGGCCGCGCGAAGCTTTACTTTTGATTTGCGGCCGATTTCTTTACCGACCAAAACTTCAGCGGCCTGCGCGAAACCATCAAGGCCATAAGATGTCATATGCTGTAAATTCATTAGGACGGCATTTGCCGCAAGAATTTCTGTACCAAAGCGGGTGCCGAGCAAAGTGAAGCTAGCAAGTGTCAATGTTAAGCACATGGTGCGAATAAATATATCGCGGTTTAAGGAAAAGAGTTTCTTGAACGCAGATAATTCCATAATGCGAGTAAGTGTATCTGCCCCAAGTAGCGGAAGTTTTGAATTATGTTTGTTTTCTCGTAATACATAATAAAGGGCGACCGCAAAAGCGCTTGTTTCTGATAGTACGGTGCCAAGGGCAACACCGTCTGCTGTCATATCGAAGCTATAAACAAACAAGAAATTCAAAAGTATATTACTTATATTCATGTATAGATGGATATAAAGCACTTCGCGTGCCCGCCCAATGCCAAGAAGCCAACCAGAGGCCACATAATTCATTAAGGCAAATGGTGCGCCCCAGATACGAATGGAAAAATATAATGCGGTGAGGGACGTGACACTTTCTTCCGCGGCCATAAACATAAAGAAAAAATGCGCTAATAAGTTCTGTAAACCAATGAATAAAAGACCGATAATCGCGGCACTGATGCATCCACGTATGAACAGTTGATTTAAGGATAAATCATCGCTGCGGCCGTAAGCTTGCGCCGATAATCCAGTAGTGCCCATGCGAAGGAAATTAACGCCGTTATAAAGGATTGAAAAAAATATAGACCCAAGGGCAACCGCGGCCAAATATCGCTCATGAGGCATATGGCCCATAATAAAACTATCGCTTAAACCAAGAAGCGGTGTCGAAAGGTTTGCAAGCACGGCCGGTACGGCGATTTGCCACATTTCACGTGAAATTTTGCTATTATGGTTGTCTTCTAACATTTTATAATGACTTATGGTAATGTTCTAAAAAAGAAATGTGTGGCAAATTAAGCGAACTTTGGTTGATAAATAATGGTTTTTCGTTTAAATGAACAGCAAATAATTTATGCATCAAGTTTATGCGTGAAATTGTGAAAAAAGTAACTATATATAGATCATGTTATTTTTACTGAATAAGGACTAGAGTATGAACGAGCAAACACCTGCTGGAAATTTCGATGAAATGGATTCCGTATGTATCCGATTTGCCGGTGATTCCGGTGATGGAATGCAGCTTACTGGAACTCAATTTTCAGTCGTGACCGCGCTCGAAGGAAGCGATTTATCTACGTTTCCCGATTTTCCGGCTGAAATTCGCGCCCCTGTTGGCACAACATTCGGTGTTAGTGCGTTTCAAATAAACTTTGGTTCCGTTGAAGTTTCAACGGCAGGCGACGAGCCGGACGTATTGGTTGCGATGAACCCAGCCGCGCTTAAAGTCAGTCTTGCAGGATTAAAAGAAGGTGGCATTATTATCCTTGATGAAGGGGCCTTTAATAAACGTAACCTTGATAAAGCGGGTTATGATAGTAATCCGCTTGAAGATAACACCCTTGATGGATATCAGGTTCAAAAACTTGATATCACCAAGATGACGCTTGAATCCGTTAAAGAATTTGGCCTTGGAAAAAAGGATGCCCTTCGTTCTAAAAATATGTGGACACTCGGGCTTGTTCTTTGGATGTTTGGTCGTGACCGTAAGCCGATCACGGATTGGTTAGAGCAAAAATTTAAAAAGATACCCGATGTGGCGAAAGCCAATATCGCGGCCGTTAATGCGGGACATGCATATGGTGAAACGGTCGAAGTGTCCGGTGAACTGCGTCGCTATAGTATTGGTAAGCATGAAGTAGAAGAGGCCGGAGAATATCGCACCGTTAACGGCAATCAGGCGCTTGCATGGGGGCTTGTCGCGGGATCACAACTTGGTGACATTTCATTAATGCTTGGCTCATATCCAATTACGCCAGCATCAACATTGCTTCATACTTTATCCGGATTAAAAGAATTTGGCGTCATGACCTTCCAAGCGGAAGACGAGATTGCGGCCATTTGTGGCGCAATTGGTGCATCTTTTGCCGGTAACCTTGGTGTAACATCAAGTTCTGGTCCTGGCATCGCGCTTAAGACTGAGGCAATTGGTCTTGCGATCAGTACGGAATTGCCGCTTATTGTTGTTGATGTTCAGCGTGCGGGGCCGTCAACCGGTCTGCCGACAAAAACGGAACAATCCGATTTATTCCAAGCGGTATGGGGCCGTAATGGCGATTCATCGATTGTGGTTCTTGCGACATCAAATCCACAAGACTGTTTTGATGTTGGTATTGAAGCGGTTCGAATTGCGACTAAATATATGACACCAGTTATGGTGCTTTCTGATGGTTATATCGGTAACGCATCCGAACCATGGAAATTACCGGATATTAATAAGCTTGAAAAATTTCCTGTAAAACATCACACGGATACGGAAGATTTCCATCCCTTTAAACGTGATCCAGAAACATTGGCGCGTCCTTGGGTTAAACCGGGTACGCCAGGTTTGCTGCACCGTATTGGCGGTATCGAAAAAGATTATGATAGTGGACATATTTCATATGATCCAAAAAACCACCAATTGATGACAGATACCCGTGCTGAAAAAATTGCGAATATTGCAAATGATATGCCGGAACAATCCGTATCACTTGGAACAGAAGGCGGAAAGCTTGCGGTTGTTGGATGGGGATCAACCAGAGGTGCAATTCATCAAGCCGTAAAACGTGCCCGTGCAGAAAACATTGATGTATCACACATACATATTGGTAATATTTGGCCATTACCGCGTAACCTTGAACGTTTACTTAAGAGTTATGACAAGGTTATCGTTGCAGAAATGAATAAAGGGCAAATGAATAAGCTCCTTAGAGCGGAATATTTGCTTGATGCTTATTCATTAACTAAAGTGACTGGACAGCCATTTAAAATTACAGAGATTTTAGATTGTATCCGCGAACAAGCAGGAGATGCGTCATGAATGAACAAACTGACGTTAAAAAATTGACTTTTAAAGATTTTGAAACCGACCAAGAAGTGCGCTGGTGCCCGGGTTGTGGTGATTATGCTATTCTTAAAAGCGTCCAAATGACCCTTGCGAATATTGGTGCAACACCGGAAAATACGGTTTTCGTCTCCGGTATCGGCTGTTCATCACGTTTTCCATATTATGTTGAAACTTATGGGTTCCATACGATCCATGGCCGTGCGCCAGCGGTGGCAACGGGTGTTAAGCTTGCAAACCCTGATCTTGACGTTTGGTTGGTAACGGGTGACGGTGACGGTCTTAGTATTGGTGGTAATCATATGCTTCATGTGCTTCGGCGTAATGTGGATATGCAGATCATGTTATTTAATAACGAAATTTATGGACTGACCAAAGGACAATATTCACCAACATCGAAACCAGGTTCAAAAACCCCTTCAACACCCATGGGGTCCGTTGATTTGCCGCTTTCGCCATGTTCGTTTGCACTTGGGGCTGGGGCGCGGTTTGTTGCGCGTGGTATTGACACGGCACTTAAAGCATTACCAATTACGCTTGAACGGGCGAAAGATCATAAAGGTGCATCTTTCGTTGAAATTTTCCAAAACTGTATTGTGTTTAATGATGGTACATTTGATCAGTTCACACAAAAGAAAACGGCGGCTAATTCGCAAATTCACGCAGTGCATGGCGAGCGGATGATTTTCGGAAAAGAAAAAGACAAGGGACTTGTTTTTAATCTTGAAAAATTTGCCCTTGAAATTGTGACGATTGGTGAAAATGGCGTAAAGGAAGATGATATCCTTGTTCATGATGAAACCAATAAAATGATGGCACATATGCTTGTGGAATTAACGGCACCGGATTTTCCGGTCGTTTGCGGTGTGATTTATTGTAACCCAGAAGAGAGTTATAATGATGCGGTTCACAATCAAATGAATGCGGCAAAATCAGCGAAGAAGGCTGATTTCAACGCGCTCATTCGTCAAGGCCGAACCTGGATAGTTGATTAAGTAAAAGCTGCTTTTCAAAGCGCTTTTTTGCGTTAAAAAATAAAAACGATCCCCACAATGCAGCAATTGCAAGTAGTACTGCAAATGCACTTATGCCCCAATTAAATATACCGCGGTCAATAATTGCTGTTTCAGGTGAAAGTGGATCATAAAGCACGTCAACACTATCATTTCTATTATAAAGTGGTGTGCTTGATCCGATTTTGTCGGTAAATTGATGTGCGTCGCCATTATTGTCAGTATACCGCACGATTGCTTAATATGTATATCTAACGTCTTCGGAATTATTGCGCGCATCTATGCTGATGACGGTGCCTCTAGTGGTTATTCCGTTTTCCATCATATCCATCATTTCTTGACCACTATAATATCCCCAATAACCTAAGCCAAGGGACATCAAGAAAAAAACCAATGCCATTATTTTGCTATATTTTAAATGCTCTCGTGCTTTTTTAATAATTTCATGGTTTTGAAGAATTTTTCCCTTTATTTCAAGGGGTTTAGAAGTTGGTTTTTTGCCGCTTTTTATATCTTTCCAAAATTCTGATAGGAGTTCTCTATCAAATTTGCTTTTGGTTACTTTTTTATAAAATTTGTGAACTTTTTCACCGCCAAAAAGAAGCGCGGCCAAAATAAATAAAGCGATTATATAATTGAATTCGAATTTCTTAAGGGCCAAATTCATAATAAATAATCCAGGCAAGAAAAAGGTAATTCCAAACAGTAGCCAAACGTATGTTGGTCTTCTAATTTTTTCTGGATTATCTGGCATAATTAATATCTTAAGCTTTGTACCGGGTAGTCTGCTTATTATTGAATTGGATCCTAATGAGCTTTCTTTTTCATAAGTTTCACCAATGCGTGTTTTATATTTGAAGACGGAATAATAATATTTGCCATCTTGTATAACCGCTGAAATAACACCATTCACTGTTTCAGATTTATGCGCCAATAAACTTCATATCCGATAAATAACAAACCAATGATGATGAAAACCGTCCCATCAACAAAAGACCAATCATGTCCCAAGCAGATAAGAAATCAAAAACAGTATCAAAAATAAATTCAAGCAATTAAATTTTCCCTCATAATTTTTATAAACTAGCAAAAAATCTGGCAGGGGTCTATTGGGCAACTTTTTATGCAGGGTTTTTAAACATTATGCGTATAATAGGTTGAACGTTAACAAAATGGTGGTGCCTATATGGGTACAGATGCGATAACCGACGAAGATTTGATGCTACGTATCGGTGAAGGTGATCAGACAGCATATGGAATGCTTGTTGATCGTCACCTATCGCTCAACCTTGGATACGCGACAAAACTTCTTGGTAATTCTGCGGAAGGTGAAGAAGTGATGCAGGAAGCCTTTATAAGAGTATGGAAGCATGCCGCCAAATGGGATCCTGCAAGAAAAACCAAATTTACCACTTGGTTTTATAGGGTAGTAACAAATTTATGTTATGACGTTTGCCGAAAAAGAAAACCGCAAGAAAATGTGGAAATATTAGAAAATATCCCGTCATCTGATACGGGAGCCGAAAATATAATAGCCGTAGATCAGCGTTCAGCGCAGATTAAAAAGGTACTTGAATTATTGCCACAAAGGCAAAGTACAGCCATTATGCTGTGTTATTTTCAAGGTCTTTCAAATAAAGAAGCGGCAGAAGTAATGGAAGTGAGCTTAAATGCGTTAGAATCTTATTTAGTAAGAGGAAGACGCAAATTAGCAGAAATTTTAGGCGCTGAAAGAGACCAGCTTTTAAAAGAGATTGGTTGAGCCTAAGGAGAACAGAAAATGAATGAAAATAAATTAAACGATTATTTGGATGAATACGCCAAAACTTATAGCCCAGAACCAAGTCGGGCTTTGGTGGATAGTATTATGGCAATTCCGCGCACCGTTGAGCAGGATCAAGGATTTCATTTACCAACGAAACTAAGTGATTGGTTTTTATTTCTTGTTCCTCGACTGTCCGGACTTACGGCAGCATGTGTTCTTGGACTTTATATGGGTAGTGCAGGATCCAGTGCGCTGGCCGAAGATGAAATTGCAGAAATGGATTTTCTTACTTATGAAGTTGCGGAAGACGGTATTAATTTAGAAGAAAATGTAGATACGCTTTTAGATGTTGAAGAATTTATTTTTGTTGAGGAAGACGTACAATGAGAAATTTATCGTTTAAAATGAATTGGATAAGTGTCGTGATGCTTTTATCACTTGCGCTTAACTTTTTTGCGATTGGTTTTCTTTACGCAGGGCATAAAGCCAAAGAAATCCGGATGACGCGTCTTTCATTTGATAATTCTATTTCAAAAATTGTGGAACCTTTTCCGCGCAGCGGTAAGCGTGAATTTTATGTTACAATGAAAAGCAAACGTTCAGATCTTATTCCGATTTACCGTGAAATTATGGCTCAACGTGGTGCTATTATGGATATTATTGCAGAGGAACAGTTTGATCCTGAAAAATTCCGCCTTGCCATGGAAGAATATCGTAACAAATATCATTCAATGGTCGTAGAAAGTCAAAATGTGATGATACAGGTTCTTGAAAAACTACCTCTTGAAGAGCGTACGGCTATTCTTGAGCGCTATAAAAACCCACCTGAGCGTTCGTATAGAAGAAGAGGCGATGATCGAAGAAGAGATGTTGACCGTAGACGTATGAGTGAGGGATCAGAAAACTCAGGGGGTCAAAGGGGTTTTTGATCATTAATTGATAAAATATAAGCTATTTTTTAATGGATGATTAATGAAAATAGTTTAATATTCAATCATGATTGAAATGATATCAGGACCGTTAATTTCAATTCCGAATTCGACAGTGAGAACGAATGCTCAAGTCGAAAAAGGAAAAGTGTCGCTTGATAATATCGCAGAAACTCCAAAGAAAAGTAATAAAATTGGCGAGCTTACTGAAGGCGAGCAAAAGCAAGTCGATGAATTAAAGAAAATTGATAAAGAAGTTCGCGCGCATGAAATGGCGCATAAGAATGCTGGTGGTCAATCTGCGAGCAACCCTACTTATAGTTATACTGTTGGCCCTGATAATCAAAGATATGCGTCAAGTGGTGAAGTACAAATAGATGCTTTGCCCATAGACGGGGATCCTGAAGCGACCATTGCAAAAATGGATGTTGTTATTGCCGCCGCACTAGCGCCAGCTGAGCCATCTTCACAAGACAGAAAAGTTGCTGCTACTGCGGTTACAACACGAAACCAAGCAAGAGCAGAGCTATTAAGTCAGAGAAAAGAAGAGGAAAACGGCGATAGTGAAAATAAATCGTTTGATATAAATGATTTTGGTGAAACTCCAACAATATCAGTACAAAAAGCTTATCAAGGCGGGATTGAACTTAACCAAGGAACCTCTCGTTCGGGCCAAAATTTTAGCATTATTAGCTAAGCAATCATAATTTCCATTCAATAATTGATTTTTTACAGGTTAATTAATCCTTTATTAGATATTTTAAGATACTTTCTTACCCATTATGGGCAAGTAACGAGTTAATCAGATTTTGAATATATTCATTATTCGATTGCGGAGGTTGAGAGTATTTTAAAAGTTGATCTAAATAAATGGGGGTTTAACTTAAAAACGTTATTGATTAGCGTGATGCTATTCATAGCGATTGTACCGTTAATGGTGCATATATTTAGCATAGAAAATTATTCTGATTTTGTTATTGAGAATGATCGTAAGAATAAGGAAGAAATTCTTCGTTCAATGATCATTAATTCAACAACAAATGTGCAGGTTGACAATAGTGTTTTAATCTCTGACTTAATTGCGCATGATGAAGAATTTACGTCAGTTGTTAATTCTGGCAATGTTTCTCAACTAAGCGCATATCTTGAAAATCTTATGGAAGAAACCTTTATTGTAAAAAATACAATTACTGTTGTTGGATTAGCTGTATTTGATGCTAAGAATAATATGAAAGCGTCATATGGAAATTTAAATTTTGCACCTGGGGTCATAAAGTCTGTTTTAGAAGACCAAAGTGCCTTGTCTAATGGTGAAAAGTATCTCCCGAGGGGAACATATAAAGCTGACTTGGCGATTGAGCCAAAATTCATAATGGCTTACCCTCTTGAAGACACAAATTATCAAAACACGCTTGTAGTCGTCTCTACGGTTTGGGATGTGTTATTGGGCTCATCAGC
>ERZ807291.513-NODE-513-length-65526-cov-89.434742_pt1 | contig 65526 bp, 77 predicted proteins | sample MGYA00521257_ERZ807291 | MGnify/ENA primary metagenome ERZ807291 (study PRJEB31413, sample SAMN03169783) | marine metagenome | biome: Marine; feature: Water; material: Subsurface seawater | place: North Sea | collected 2011-04-28 | depth 1 m m ... | reverse complement strand
TAAATATTAAAAAAAATACTACGAATGAAATTTTTCTAAATAATTGCTTTTCCACGAACCTTTAGATTCAGTAGAAACTATACAATTCCAATGATTTTCATATTGTTCAGGACTATCATAATAATAAACTGAGAGTTCGCCGCTTTGACTTGAGGAATCTTTCATTTTCCAAAATCTTTGTTCGTCTTCAGAACCAATCTTAAAATCATAAAAAGAACCAGAAACAGCATTTCTTATTTTCTTACCAACCATAGTTGGATTTTGACCAAATTGAAGTCTAGTTGGCCTACGCGATTTGGGTGATTCTTTCCCTCCAAAAATACACTCATTATTGTAATCTAATTGGGTATTATCCATTACATAAATATATGTAATTTCTTTAAATATTTTACAATTAAATTTTAGGAACAGAAGATAGTTTGGTTTGTAATAATTGAATATATTTATCTTTTTGTTGTAGTACCATAGATAATTCATTCATCTTAGATTGTAAAGAATTAATAATATTTTGTGCTTCGTGAATAGTAAGATTATGAATAGAACCGTCGTTTTGTTTTATCATAATTCCGGTTACATTATTTAATTGTTGATTTGCCATATTTTTTCTTTTTTCATCAATTTCCTTGAGTTGTTTTAAAACATCAGGTTTTTTATCGGGTTTTCCCTCATCGTAATTTTCAAGCATTTTGTCAATTTTATTCATAAAAAAATCTTTTAGGTCTGGTTGTTTTATAAAGTCATCCACTGTTTTATCAGACTCTTTTCTAAAAGGACCCGAAGGTCCATCTAACAATTTCTTTTTATCAAATGTATTATGATCATGTGAAAAAACCAATATCACTTGTTTAGGATCTAGTTGTACCATTGGGATTGTATATTCTTTTAAAAACTCTTTTTCTTCGGCCAGTGAATGTGCTTCGTTGTACTTAGTCATCTCTAATAATTTTCTTTTAAATGCAAATGTTCCTGCAGTACCATGATTGGCATTATAGGGTCCAAACTGAATCATTTTTGATACATGTTTAAAATATACATATAATTCACTTGAAGCTGCACACAATGCTTTAGGATTCCCTAATAATTTTTCTACAGCATGAGAAACCCTTGTAGGAGGATAATAATCATCATCGTCCATATATACTAATATCTCTCCTTTTGATTTTTCATGCATAATATTTCTTTTTTTACCCAATGTAAGTTTCTCAGGATAGTAAAAGTATTTTACAAGTGGATGGTCCTTTACCAAATCTTCTATTTTATCTGTTCCATCATCAATAATCACCCATTCCATTTTGTCTTTGGAATAAGTCTGATGATTAATACATTTTATAATTGATTCAAAAAAGGGCCTTCTATTAAATGTAGGTGTACAAATACTAACAAATGGTTGAATATTTTTCGTTTTTTTGTTATTTTTTTTATTTTTACCCATTATTTAATTATTAGGTAAATGTTTAAGCCAAAAATCCAAAATAAATTAACAACACCATGATAAATCCTGCAAATCCAATACTTGAAGCAATAATAGGATCAAGGTATTTATAAGCACTCCATATAGTTAAAAGTAAGATTAAAAAGCCTGCCCCCTGTCTTCTTTTATACATTTCATTTTGAATTTTATTTCGTTTCTCTCTATTGAGTAATGGTAATAGGATAAATGCAAAAAATAAAAAGGGTTGAATCGTCGTAATTTGACTCATATTTGCATTAAAACAAAACAAAATAAATAAAAAATTCAAAATTATAGGAATGATGCAAATACAATAAAGAAAGGTGTAAAAATTAAAACCAAAAAATGTTGGTAATAAATTAAAAATATGTTTGAGAGAAAATATGCAGGAAGATCCAAATGAATAGAAAGGGACCCCTAATATAATTATAAATATCATTAAAAAGGAGCCAATATAAAATAGTAAAGTTTCTTGAGATGATTTATCCTCAGAATCCGAACCATCCACAATTGAATTTAACGATGAAAATAAATGTTGTAATAGACTTCTTCCATTAGAATAAGAATCAGCTGTGCTGTCTGCGAACCAGCTTATAATTCTAAAAATATATCCTTCTTTAAAATCAGGTTCATAGCGATTTTTTGTAAAAAAATTTTTATAAGGAAAACTCCATTTATTCATTACAAATATCTTTTGTATGAAATTTTCAAATGAATTTGAACCTTTTCCTCCTCTAAATAAGTTCGAAAACCACCCCTCCTTTCCACTAGGGACATCGGCTAATGTTGTAAAAGGGGAATAAGGAACAAGTTTAGAATTAGTTCCCATCATTTTGGATTTACTATATGTTTGTACAAAGAAAATTGTAACGGCCCCTAAATAAAAATAAATTATAGCAATAAGAAAATTGTAACCAATAGAATAAAAGAATTTTTTTACATTATTCTTATTTTTCTTTTGTTCTTCAATTGCTTCTAATTGTTCTTTATTTTTTTCTTCTGCTTCTATTGTTTCTTTATCTTGTAAATCTGGCACTAATTCTGACATATATTATATACAAAGGAAAATATTCTCCGTTATATATAAATGTTATTCAAGTTTTTATTCGTATTATTTTTAATCATTGTATTTATTTATTATCTTCCTTTAGTTGAAACCTATTCTAATAAAAGCGTAAGTGTGTATAATTTTGGAGCACCAGGTTCTTCTCCTGCCAATAATTACAAAGATATAAGTTATCAGGTAAAATATAAATGTCGTCCCTCTACAACGGGTATGTTCACCGATTGTGGGCCTTTAGGTTCCAATATTTATGAATATAGTGATACCCGTGGATGTAATGTTCCCGAAAAATGCCTTCAGCAAACCAAAGTTAAATAGCGTATTCTAACCCGGCATTTCCATTTGAAAAAATAACTCGATTGTATCTTTCTTCAAATACCACCAAATCATATGTATAGTCAAAATTTCTCCAAGTAGGTTGATTAATACCTATAGGTTGTCCATCATTATTACACACCTGATAAAATTGTGCTGAAGCATCAAGGGGAGGAATGTAAGTTGTGAAATCAAATTGAATATGATTAAAGAAATTAAGATTCAATGCACCACTAGGCTGTAAGTCAAATGGATCAGTATGTAGAGTAAAATTATAACAATATAATCCTGGTTCCGCAAATCCACTTGTACGAACATATTTTTCGATGTAATTAAACACCCCTGAATCAAAAACATTTTCCCGGTAATCGCCATCAAGAATTAAACCCCAAGTTTGCATAATTTGTTTTTGATTATCAGTTGTATAGGGTCCAGTTAAAAATAAAGTAGAATTGGTACCATCTCCATTAAAATCAGGAGAAATGGTAAGAGGAGCATGAGGAAATTCAGAAGGTTTATTGGCCATTGGATTGCTAATAGGATTTGTATAATTAAAATCCTGTGAAAATTGAATGGGAGAAGGTTGATATTTATAAGGCCAATTTGTATAATTGCTCCATTCATTTCTTAAATTTGCATCACTTCTACGGAAAAACCACATCCATGATGAGACCATTCCCAAGGAATCAAGGGTTACACGATTACTTCCTGTTTTATCGTAAAAACGATATTCAAAAACATTTTTGATTAAATATCTTTGTTCATTTGCAGCAAATATCTTTTGTTCGTCATCTGATAAAAAAGCATAAGTTGAAATTAAATGAATATCTGCATTCCACAAAGAACGCTTATCGGTATAGTTGAGAGAAACATCAGGAGGAGTTTGAACAAATGTATATAATTGCTGATACGCAAGATTAAAATTCGGTTGGATATAAGGATAAAAATTATTTTTATCCTTTACATCTCTGATAGTAAATAATTCTTGAATTGGTCGAATTCTTACATGTATAACTAATTCATTATATTGTAGAGCAATTAACGGAAAGGCTTGCTTTGAGGTAAGGGAGAACCAAGCATTAATAGGAATATAAATATTTCTACTTCTGATAGAGGGTTCAGCTCCTCCCATTGTGTTATTCCAAAAAGCATTTGGATAGGCATTAACCCTATTACTGGAATTACCAGGGTCATTAAAATATGGAATATTACCTGTCATTTCATCAAAGAGTTTTCGTTTTTCACCAGCAAAATCTCTCTTTACCATATTATTTAAATAGGCTCCACTAAAGCGTTGTAATTCTTGACCACCAACGGTAATTCTTACTTGTTCAATCATTTCAGTACCTAAATTTTCAATCCATTTAAATTCATATGGAACCCATTCTGTATTAAAATTTTCTTGGTCATTATAATATGGAGGATAAAGAGGACTCCAAATATTAGGAAGAGTAACAACCAAATAGGTATCCATAAGTAAATCAGCGTTTCTAGGGATACGAAAAGAAAAATCAGAGGATTCAGATAATCTTAATGATCTTAAACCATCATAATCAATTCTAAACTTTTGGAGACCAAAATTGGTATATTTAGCATATACAGATTTAAAAAATGTTTTACTAGGATTTCCAGTTAAAAAAATATTTTGATTTCCAACGGAAACTAAATTTAATAATCCACCAGCCATATTAATATATTAATTATAATATAATTTAAACTATTTTGTGAAATATATATATATATGAATTTTCAAAATATAAATATGGATAATTTCAATTTAGTTATTATTGTATATGCAATTATGTTAATAATTATATTAGCTATACTTTATTATATTTACAACACCCTCAGAAAAGAAAAGGTTAAATGTGCTTTTATGGAAAGGACTTATAGCGAATTTCCAACAATTTCCTCTACAAATCCCACCGAAGATTTTAAATTGTACGATTACTATATAAAATCCGCCTATAATTGTTGTGCAATTGGAGATTTTAAAAATACATTTGTAAATACATGTGCATTAAAGCAAGTAATTAGACAAGGAGTTCGTTTTTTAGATTTTGAAATTTATTCAATTGATAATAAGCCCGTGATAGCTGTTAGTTCTGTAAATGACTATTATATCAAACAATCATATAATTATATTGGATTTGATGAAATTATGATGTTGATTAACTCAATGTGTTTTTCTGGTAACCAATGTCCTAATCCAAATGACCCTTTAATTCTACATTTTAGAATTAAAAGTAAAAATAAACCAATTTATGAAAATATGACCCAAATAATTAATCAACAATTAGAAGGTAGATTATTGGGAAATAAATTTAGTTTTCAGGATCAAGGATCCAATATGGGAGGCGTTATGTTAAAAGATCTTATGGGAAAAGTAATGATAGTAGTGGATAAATCAAATAATATGTTCGAGGATACCAGTTTAGAAGAATATGTTAATTTGGCAAGTAAATCCATTTTTTGCCGTTTATTGCGGGATTATGATGTGAAATATACACCTGATTATAAAGAACTGATTCAGTTTAACCGAAGGAATATGACAATTTCAATGCCTGATTTATCATTTAGTGATAATAATGTATCGCCTACATTACACATGGGGTATGGAATTCAAATGATTGCTATGTGTTATCAAAATCCAGATAGTAATTTAAAATATTATGAAAAATTTTTTAGTGATGCTGGTAGTGCTTTTGTTCTGAAGCCGGAAAATTTAAGGTACAAGCCTATAATTATTCCTACCCCACCTCCACAAGATCCCAAATTATCTTATGCCAATCGTGTTGTGGAGGAAGATTATTATAATTTTACAATTTAATCAGTTAATCTTTCGCATAAAAAATTCATATAGAGAGAAATTTATTGCATTTACTGTAACAGATCGAATAACTGATATTGATATTCCATTGAATAATGACCCTTTTTTAAATGCTTCTTTTATTGTAGAACATTCTTTTCCTTGAATTCTTGTTTTTATAGTATCAATAGGATGAGTAATAATTCCACTTGTTAATCCGGCAAATGCTCCACTAATATAAATAGGTAACCCGTAATATCTAGAATTATCGTAAGTAGCAAAATAAATGATAGTAGCAGGAAGTTCTCTCAAAGCAACGACATTTGTGTGTTTATAAGATTGAAGAAAAGACTTCATATTTATTTTATAGGGAATATTATATTGCTTCAATATTTTATAATTATCAAGAGGAGTACATAAAATGGTAGAGAGAAATCCACAATAAGAATAACTTATATATTGATTATTATATTTTTTAAAATAGTGATTAGATCCGAAAGTGATAGAATTAATTAATGCATTTTGAAGAACAGGAAAAAAAAGGCCTCGATATAAATTATTATAGATTATTTTTTGATTGTTGGATTGCTGAAGTGTTTTAATGGTATCAAATGGATGTCCAATAATTATATGAATTACTCCACTTAAAAACGCACTTATCAAAGATTTTAATTCATCATTCATTATTATAAACTATTTATGTGTTATTAAATAGTTAATAAAATTGATTTAAAATAATTTTGAAAACGATAGATAATAACATGAAAAATAAACATAAGTTAGGACAATATTTTACAACAAATATTGAACTAAGAAATAAGGTATTAGATTTCATTACGAATAAGCCAAAATGTATATTAGAACCTTCTGTAGGTCAAGGTGACTTGGTCGAAGTAGTCATTCAGAATAAACCAAAGGTAAAATTTGAAATGTATGAAATAGACAAAACAATTAAGCTATTGAATAATGTTCCGAAAAATGTAATATATGGTGATTTTATAAATCAGCAAATATCAAAGAAATATGATACAATTATTGGAAATCCTCCTTTTATAAAGACAAAGAAGGGTAATATTTACATTGATTTTATTGAAAAATGTTATAATTTACTTGAATTAAATGGAGAGTTAATATTTATTGTACCTTCTGATTTCTTCAAATTAACTTCAGCATCCAAACTATTGCATTGTATGCTTACAACAGGTACATTTACGCATATATTTCACCCACATAAAGAAAATCTCTTTGAAAATGCTTCAATTGATGTATTAGTATTTAGATATTGTAATAACAATTGCTTGAAAAAGGAGATATATTATAATAATAATTTACTTCATATAATAGAAAATGAAGGAATGGTAACATTTTCAAAAACTGAAAAGACCAATTTAGTTTCTTTCAAAGAGTGTTTTGATATATTTGTAGGAATGGTAACAGGTAAAGAATCTGTTTATAAAAATGATGAACTTGGTAATATAGAAATAATAAATGGTGAGAATAAAAAAGAGAAATATATATTTATTGACAAATTCCCTTGTGAAAATAGAGAGATAAATAATTATTTAATAAAATATAAACAAGAATTAAGTGAAAGGAAAATTAGAAAATTTAATGAAACAAATTGGTTTGAATGGGGAGCACCAAGAAATATATCTTCTATCAAAAAATATAATGGTGAAGAATGTATTTATATTTATAATTTAACTAGAAAAAAACGAATAGCTTTTAAGGAAAAAGTAGATTATTTTGGTGGAGGGTTAATAATGCTTGTTCCAAAAAAAGAAAATAGTATAGAATTAGACAAAACAGTTGAATATTTAAATAGTGATGCGTTTCAAGAAAATTTTATATTTTCTGGAAGGTTTAAAATAGGACACAGACAAATAAGTAATTCATTTATTTACATTTGAATTGTTCTAATGTTATTCATGAATGTTTCTTTCCAACTAGGTTTTGGTTTTTGGAAAGCATCTAATAGTTGTTTAATATTTTTTTCTATTTTTTGGTAAGTAAAATTTCTATTTTTATTCCACATAACTTGAAAGGGTAGGTTATTAATATTAGGAGTTAAATCAACTAGGCCTTTCACCGAATTTACAATTATATCGTCACAATTAGTTTTATTGACTACAATAAAATAGTAATCTTTTTTAGATTGCAAATTGAATTCCTTTTGATTTAATTTTTCAATAAGTATTTTGCTCATTTGTCCATTTTGGTAACTCTCGTATAAATGTAGCTCCTGATTGGTGTATGCATGAACACACATTGCTAAATTACCTGTATTATCACTTGTCAATGTTGTAGTACTTTTAATATTAACGGGAAGCATTCCATATTGAAAATCTTTAACTAGTATATCATACCACATTCTAGCCTTGGGTTTAAAGATTCTATTAGAATATGTTTCTAATAAAATTTTTATTATTTCATCTTCATCCATACAACTGTTGATTCTACCATCATCAGTTGCTTTGCACATGTTAATTGTATTTTTTTTTAGATAATTTTGAATAGAATACAAAGCATTTGGTAATCTTTTTTTTCGTAATAAATGTCCTCTAATGAAAGATTGACACTTAATTATTTTTTTTATAAAGGATTGATTTATTTCTGAAGTAATGGTTTCTTCAAAATTCATTGTAGTTATAAAATATAAGTATAGAGGTTTTTTAATTCAATTTTAAAAATTAAGTATTAAATATAAAATAATATAATAAATAATATGTCTTCTCTCTTAGAAGAAAAAAGTAGTAAAACTGAATACCAAAAATTTATGGATCAGAATGAAGGAGATAACTTTAATAAGAATATAAATTTGGAAAAATTATGTACATCAAAATATTTTTGGGCTGAGCCTTATCTCTTAAAAATTCTTCCCTATTTATTAGATAATATTTCCAATTACAAGATGGCAGAAACTTCTGATAATTCATGTCATTTAATTTTATCAGCATTGAGTAAAGAAAGCGTGCATTTGGTTTTCGATATTATCTATTCTTCATTCGATTCCATGAAATGGCAAACTAAATGTGGAGGTTTAATGTTATTATCAACATTGGCCAATTTACATGGAGATATGGTAAAGCAAAATTTATACCATATTATTTTGCAATTAATAAATGTAGCATGTGATATTAAAAAGGAAGTAAAAAATAAAACAAGAGAAACATTTGAAAAATTATGTTCGACTATTGATAATGTTGATATCATCAAAATTATTCCTGATGTAATTAAAGCTTACATGGAACCTGTCAAATTCACAGAAAATGCTTTAGATAAATTAGTAGCAACCTCTTTTATAAATGATGTAGATTCTTCTACATTGGCTTTATTAATACCTATTTTGACAAAAGGGATGAAGGAGCGAAAGGTAGCTTCTAAAAGAAGAGCAGCATTGGTAATTGGAAATATGTGTAAGCTGGTAAATGATCCACGAACAGCAGCTTTATTTTATCCTGTATTGAAACCTGTATTAGAAAGAGGAATTGATGAAATTGCTGTTGAAGAGGTCAGAAAAGTATGTCAAGATTCTTTGGATACATTACAAAGGGTATCGAGTGAAGCTTCAGTAATCTCAGATGCTGTAATAACATTAGAGGAATTGAAGATTTTAATTACAAAAGATGTATCCTCATTTTTAAATGACCAAAATATAATCAATCATATAGCATTATGTTGCGAAAAATTAGTACAAAATAATGTGTTAAATAAAGATAGTTGGAATAATTGTATTGTACCATATGTGAAGGAATTTTGTGATTCAGAAGAACTTATTAATAAAATTTCAACTCATATTATTCAAAAAGGTATGGAAAATTTAACGCCTGAAAAAGTTGATCCTGAAGATGAAGAAGAAGACCTATGCAATGCTCAATTTTCTCTTGCTTATGGTACTAGGGTACTTCTACATCAAACACCATTTAGAGTAAAAATAGGAAGAAAATATGGCTTAGTAGGTCCCAATGGAGCAGGAAAATCTACATTAATGAAATCAATAGCTGGTGGAAATCTTCAGGGATTTCCCGAACATTTAGTTACAGTATATGTAGAATGTGAAATAATTGGTGAAAAGGCTGATATGAGCGTTTTGGATTATATAATTTCAGATGAAAAAGTTAAACAAAATGGCTGTAGTGAAGAAAAAGTTAGAGAAATGCTTACTTCAATGGGTTTTGGGGTATCAAGAACAGCAGCAGCCATAGAGGCAGGAGTAAGTACTTTATCGGGAGGGTGGCGAATGAAATTGGCGTTGTCAAGAGCAATGTTATTAAATCCAGATATGCTTTTGTTGGATGAACCTACAAATCATTTGGATCAGTTTGCTGTGAAGTGGTTAATAGATTATTTAATAAATTTAAAAACATGCACAAGTTTATTGGTTTCTCATGATACAAAATTCTTAGATGCGGTATGTACGAACATAATTCATTATGAGAATTTAAAATTAAAGAGCTATCGTGGAAATTTATCGGAATTTGTGAAGCAAAAACCTGAAGCAAAGGCATATTATGAGTTGTCAAGTGACATGGTAGCTTTTAGTTTTCCTGAACCTGGGCCTTTAGATGGGGTAAAATCACTAACAAAGGCTGTATTAAAGGCCAAAAATATTTCTTTCCAGTATCCTACTGCTCCATTACCCCAATTAATAGGTGTTTCTATTCAATGTTCCCTAGCTTCAAGAGTTGCTGTTGTAGGAGTAAATGGAGCAGGTAAATCAACATTAGTGAAAATAATGGTAGGTGAGTTAGAACCAAATGAGGGGACAATAGATAGACATCCAAATCTGAGAGTAGCCTATGTAGCACAACACGCGTTTGCACATATAGAGGATCATCTGGAAAAAACACCGATTGAATACATAATGTGGAGATATAGAGGAGGGAGGGATAAAGAAATGATACAAAAAGATTCAGTAACCATGTCGGAGGAAGAAATCAAAGAAATTAGGAAAAAAGCATTAGAAGAGAAAACAGGAATTGTGGAAGAATTAAATGGACGAAGAACTGGTAAAAGAGAGAACGAGTATGAGGTCATTTGGGAAGGAATTGGAAGAGAAAATAGTTGGCATTCAAGAACAGAGTTACTACAAATGGGTTATAAAAAAATGTTAGAGGAAAAAGATGAACAAATAGCTATGGAATCTATGTTAGGTCAAAGAAAATTAACAACTGGAGAAATACAAAAGCATTTTGACGGATTTGGTTTAGAACCCCAATTTGCACAACATACAAGAATGGGAGCTTTATCAGGTGGTCAAAAGGTAAAAGTAGTATTGGGAGCTGGATTATGGAATTTACCACATCTTGTTATATTAGATGAACCTACGAATTTCTTGGATAGAGATTCACTAGGAGCGTTGGCAAGTGCGATTAAAGAATTTAAAGGTGGAATATTTATGATTTCTCATAATGCTGAATTTTACGAAGCATTGTGCCCTGAAAAGTGGATTTTAGAATCGGGTCGTTTGACTGTTATGGGTGCTGAATGGATGGAAGAGGTTGAAAAGGCCCGTAAAAAAGCAGAAAAATTGGCTAAACGCGGATTAAATCTTGATAAATTTAATCAAGAAGATAAGAAAGATGCTTTGGGAAATACAATTGAAACTTCCAAAAGCACAGAACCACAAGAATTGTCGAGAGCTGATAAAAAACGATTGATGAAACAACGCAAAGAAATGATCAAAAATGGAGAAGATACCTATGATATAGATATTTTGCTAGGAATTAACGAATAGGAATCTTACAGTTTTACTTTCCCAATTACTAGTTGGTAATTTAAAATTGTAGCAAATGATATCCAAATAGCATAGGGAATGTAAAAAATAGTAAATTGCCATGAAGAAGGATGATGATAGAATACCCAAATTCGATAACATGCAAATAATACTAAAGAGATCATACTAATAAGACCTTTAATGTACTGCATTTGTGACCGTCCTTTTATATCTGGTTGATATCTGAAGTTCCAAAGCCAAATTGCTTGTAATCCAGCTTCAATTAGAGTATCTCGTTTAACAATATTTTTAAAAGAAGAAGAAAATTGAGGAACCACTTGAAGAATGCAATAATTCATGTAAAAAAGTCCAAGATAGAGAATAGGCCAAACTGTTCCAAATACAAATCCTGGAGGTTGCCAAAGAGCCTTACTTTCCCATTTGTCGAATTTATTTAGGTCTAAAAGAGTAAATGGTAAAGAAACTAAAAAAGGGGAAGCACTCACAACAGCGTTTGAAATAGTAGAACTAGGAAACATATTATTATTATATAATAATATTTTTCTATATAATTTAGACAAGAAGTTTATGAATTAAAATAGTAAAATAATGTTGCATTATTGTATATGGATTATAATGAAAAAGAATTGGAAATATTAAGGAAAGCTGTTGATATAGCGGAAAAAAAACAAGGATTTAAAGTAGCCAACTCTCCTGAGGTTAAAAAAATAATTAAAATAGTAGAAAAATTTATAAAACAAAAAGAATTAATTTGTTATGGTGGAACCGCTATTAATAATATTTTACCTCAAGAAGATCAGTTTTATGACAAATCTATCGAAATACCCGATTATGACTTTTTTTCTACAAAAGCATTAGATCATGCCAAGGAACTAGCAGATATTTATGCTGCTAATGGTTATAGTGATGTAGAAGCAAAAGCAGGAATTCATAAAGGAACTTATAAGGTATTTGTAAATTATATTCCTGTAGCCGACATAACTCATTTGGATAAATCAATTTTTAGTGCTGTAAAAAAGGAGGCAATTAAAGTAGGAGGTATCCTATATACCCCTCCTGATTATTTAAGAATGTCTGCCTTTTTAGAACTTTCAAGACCACAAGGTGATGTAAGTCGTTGGGAAAAGGTCTTAAAACGATTACAACTACTAAATAATAATTATCCCGTAAAGGGATTACATTGTAATAATAAATTATTTCAGCGCTCTATGGAAGATGAGTGTTTAGAAGGAGATATTTATAATATTGTAAAAAACGCGTTAATTGAAAGTGATGTAGTGTTTTTTGGTGGATTTGCAAATGCTCAATATGGAAAATATTTTCCTAAGTCCAAAAGGAAAATAGTAAAAAAGGTACCCGATTTTGATGTACTTTCAAATGACCCTTTAAAAACTGCTGCAAAAGTAGAGGAAAGTTTAAAAAAAAATAAAATTTCAAATATTAAAATAATTAAACATCCACATGTAGGAGAAATTATAAATGAACATTATGAAGTAAGATTAAATGATGAAACTTTGGTTTTTATTTATAAACCATTAGGGTGCCATAGTTATAATATTTTGAAATCACAGGGAAAAAAAATAAAAATAGCCACAATAGATACTATGTTGAGTTATTATTTGGCATTTATATATGCTAATCGTGAGTATTATGATAAACAAAGAATATCTTGCATGAGTCAATATTTATACGAAATCCAAGAAAAGAATAAATTGAATCAAAAAGGATTATTAAGAAGATTTAGTTTAAATTGTTATGGAACCCAATCAACATTAGAATCAATGAGAGATGAAAAATCTAATAAATTTGAAGAATTAAAAGAAAAAAAAGGAACAAAAGAATATGATGAATGGTTTCTTAAATATACTCCTCTTGTTAAAACTAAATCTAAAACAAAAACTAAAAAAGAAGATAAAAAAAGAAAAAATAAGACGATTAAGAAAAAGAAAAAAGGAAAAAATTGAACTTAAATAAAGAATCCTATATTAGGTTAAAATAAATGAGTTGCCTTGAAATTGTCATTGGATGCATGTTTTCAGGAAAATCAACAGAATTAATAAGAAGATGTAACCGATATAAGGCAATTGGACATTCTATCTTATATATTAATCATTCTAATGATACAAGAACAACTGATTTTATCCAAACACACAATAAAAATAAAGAAAAGGCAATAAAATTAAATACATTGATGCCTTTTTTAGAAAGTATTGAATATACCACCAGTAGTGTGATTGGTATTGATGAAGCTCAGTTTTTCCCTGATTTGTACGAGTTTGTGGTAGCTTCTGAAAAAAAAAATAAAAAAATAATAATTGCTGGTCTAGACGGTGATTTTAATAGAAAACCATTTGGTAAAATACTAGAATGTATTCCTTTATGTGATGAAATTGTAAAATTAACTGCCTTGGATAAAGATGGAACCCCAGCTATTTTTACCAAACGAATAAATGATGCTAATCAAGAGCAAGTTTGTGTTGGGGCAGCAAACTTATATCAGGCTGTATCTAGGAAACATTATTTAGAATAAGATCAAAGGAAATAATAATAAAATATATCAAAAATAAAATCAGAACAAATTTTTTTCATCATAATGTAGATTGAACTTTTTTGAAAATAGGAATGAAAAGAGGGAGACAATTTTTGGTAGTAATAAAATAAATGAATTAGAATCATAAATAATATTTCTCTTAATCTGAATCGTATAAATTCAAATATAGACCAATGATTTACATAACTGCACATTGAAGTAGAATTATTTAAAAGAAAGAAATTATGGATATCTAAAATACCGTTTAGTTGTCGATTAGAAATATTTTTATCGTGTTGCGTATTAAAAATATTTTTCCATTTATCAAAATGAAGTAAGTTGATAAACAGAATAGGTTCATCATTTTTTGTTCTTTTTTTAAAAATATAGGGAGTACATCCATCAATATATTGTAAGTTATCAATTTTATCTGTCATTAAAAAAGGAATAAAAGACGAATATATTAATTGTTGTTTTACATCATCGTTACTGTTATAGGAAGAAACGACGACATGTTCGGCCTTTGTAATATTATAATAATTAATAAATAGTTTATTTTCAAGGTATTGATAGCAGTTTTTGTCAAGTTTTAATATAAATTCATCTATTATTGATGAAAAACAAAAGAAATTAGCATTCGTCCTGAAATTTTCTCTTAATTGTGAATATAAAGTTTCCATTTCTTTTAAGTCATCTGTTAAATAAAGCAATCCACATAAAGCACCTACACTAGTTCCAGATATTTTATTAATTTTTACATAACCTTGTTTTTCCATTTCTTTTAGGTATAATAAAGCACCGTATAAATAGCCTCCATTAAATGCCCCTCCATCAAGTACAATACTAATTTCAAGTGGTTTGAAAGGTTTATCAATATTTTCTAATAAGGAATTGATTTGAGAAATAAATATAGTTGTCATTATATGAAAAAAAATATAATTATTTATTTTTTTTTTCATAATTAATTAATTAAATAATTTATGAATTCCGTAAAAACCAAATGTAAAAATGATACTTGAAACAACATATCCATTTAAGTTAAAATTTCCGTCCTTGAGAATTAAGGAAGGGAAATTCCTGGACATTAATTGTTTAAAAAAAGGAAGTTGTAATATAAAAAATAAAAACCCAACTAAAATAGGAATTTGCAACTCTTGATATACAACCTCTAGACTGTCTTTTCTATTTTCTTTTGCCAAATGTTTTGCTAATAATTCCTGTTCTGATTCATAACTTTGAACATAGTCATTAAAATGAACAGATTTTGGAATATAATTTGGTTGAACTTGAGCATCTGTTGTTAAATGTACATTTTGATTGGGTATATCACGATTTGGTAATGAAGTCAGACCATTGTTGGCAGCTTGCATAACATCATTTTCAAGCTGTTGAATAGCAGATTGTTGATTAATTGCGGGAGGAGCTATATTGGTATTTACTTGAGGAACCATGGTAGGTGGAACAGATCCAATTTCTTTTGTTTCCATAACCACTTGATTGGTTGCAGGATTAGAAGGAAGTTCAGATAAATTACTAGTATCAGCCATAAATTAATAAAAGAAAGGTAAATAACATAACTTACGCAATTTCAATTATTTTTTTATTTGAATCACACTTTACCGGTTTAACAGAATAAGAAATACAATCATTATCATATTCAAAATATTTTTTGAAAAAGGATGCTATTTTTGGAGATTTAAATTTATAACAACTTTTATCTTTACAAATTTTTCTAAATAAAGTAGCTAAACCAAAACCCAAAACAAATGAAATAATATATTTACTATATTTTGAGTAAAGTAATCTTTTTATTTTATCATTCATAAATTTCTATATAATGAGTAAAGAAATTAGTTTTGAATTGGAATTTTATTAATTTTTAATTTATTAGAAGGACATTTTACTATAGAGGGTTGTATTAAATAGCAATTATCAACTTTATCTACAAATTGCATAGATTTGTAATTATAAGGGGTAGGATATACGCGTACTGTTTTTTTAGGTAACGGTGTAATAAATATTAAAAATATTCCAAATAAAAATCCAACTATGAAGGAAGATGGTGAAAATAGTTTCATATATATAATCATGAGATAATCTTTGGTTTTTCAAATTCAAATTCAAAATCAGATAATTCATTTGGGATTGCTTTTAATCTACGGTCCTTTAATCCTTCAGTATTAAAATTATAGGCAGCACCATCGGGTTCAACATAATACGATGAATTTGAAAGATTTTTATATTTTTTTACTAATGGTATTAATGTATAAACATAAAGTGACATTGCTTCATTATATTTTTTTTCGGAAACATATGATTCAATTTGTTTTCGGGTATCGAGGATTTCTTGATTTATTATTTTTTTTTCTTTGGTAAATTGAGATGTTTGTTTTGTATTTTCCATAAATTCTTTCACATATCCTGTATAAAAGTTATTATTTTCCTCAAACTCATTTTTTTGTTTTTTGAATAAGGAAAGTGCTTTTGGTTCATCTATAAATTGAAAAATAAGATTTAGTTTTGTAATAATAATTTCATCCTTATCTTGTTCCTTAACGGATTGATAATTTCTTAATATTTCGTTATAAGATTCCGAAGAAGATTTTTGAATTTGAATATTGAGGTTACATGGCGATGTTCCACCACATTTTGCCTGTAATTTTCTATCTTTATCTATAAATAGTGTCCCCCCATTTTTATTACAGGAAATACATTTAGGTTGTAATTTTTTCAATCTGTTTCTTTTTTCAGCAATTGTTAACTTTACATTACTAAAAATAGGTTTTTTCATTTGATTAAGTTTGGTTTCATATTCATTTTTTAATTTATAGTATTTATTTAAAGCTTCATAGGGATCTAATTGCTCAGTCATATATAAAATTAGAATATAATTATTTTGGTAATAAATCAAAATTTGAATCAGGTGTCCATTGAGGTAAATCTGTAATTAGAGAAGAGGATTTTTTAGAAGAATTCATACCTTGTGCCATTTTAATTTTAGAGAGAATATACTCTTTTTTCTTTCTCTCTTTTTGTTCAATTTCAAGAGAAGTAGGTTTCCCTTTATACATTATAATCAAGAAACCTCCTAAAACCAACATTAGTATTAAAAACAACAATAAATTATGAATAAAGTTGGAATATTCAAAGCGAACTTTATGACAATTTTTAAGAGTTTTATCAATAAAATATTTCATTCCTGGTTCAACTAAAGATGGATTTGGAATTGGATTTGAATAAAATGTCATATTATGACTCTATTAAATAAAAATAAATTATAATCATAAATTATACAAATGAATACTTCTATTGTTCTATTCTTATTAATTACTTTAGTTTATTTCTTTTTTAAATATAAGTTTTTCAACTCTAGCTATACTCCAATTATTACATCCATTTATTTATTATTGTTATTAGTGGTTCAATTTTGGACATCTGCTTTACTATTACAATCTAAGTGTAACTCTATTAATTATGCAACCGTATTTTTCTCTTCAATCGTCCCTTGGTTTTTTATAATAGGATTAATGATTGCTTTATTAATTGTTTTCCCATCATGGAAAGCACCATTTTCAAATACATTTGGTTATGGTTTAACATTATTAGGAGGAATAAGAACTCTATTAATAAAAAAAATACTAAAAAGTCCTAGTAATGAAAACACTACATACAACGATGCAATTAGAGAAATATACAGTGACCCATCTTTGATAATAAATGAAATAACACCAAATAATTTTGAAATATTTTGGTCTAAAATGTCACCTTTGTTCCAAGAAAATGCCAATTTATTTAAGGAGTCAATGTATAAATTAGTTATTTTAAAGGATCTATGTAGTGAATTTTTGTGGTATTTATTGGCTGGTTTATTGGCAATCAGTTTAGGTTATCAATATTTACTAAATGCAAAATGTGATAGAAGTGTAGAAGAATTAGAAAAATCTCAAAATGAAATTAATACAACAATCAAAGAAAATGAAGAAGAATCAAATAATGTAAAAACTTATTCATTTGATTAGTATTGTATTTTTGGATAGGTAATGTAATATAAAATAAATAAATAGGATAAAAAAGCAGTAATTATGGTAAAGAACCAAATAGGTACAGCTGTTTTTTTTTGGAACCCGAGTCCAAAATCTCTAAAAGTTCCATCTTGGTTATAAAAAATATTTGGTTTTAATTTATGTATAAAAAAAATTATAATTAGAAATAAAAGTATTGAACAAGAAATTATATTTTTTTTAATTAATGATCGGGGAAGCATATATATATAAATAGTAAATAATTTTTTGATTTATATATTACAAATTTCATTAAAAACCTTCTGTAGATGTATATACCATTTCATAGAAATATTATCTTGTTTCCACACTGCCTTATGGAAATCAATTAAATTGCGTAATTGTATTTTTTTAATTTTTTTCAGTTTATGTGTTTGCTCATACATAATAATTTGATGGAGCATGTCTGTATAGCCTCTAACAATACATGTATTAATTAAGGGATTATAATCAAGTCCCATATTACTATTATTACATTTACAAGAAAATAGTTTATTATTTTCAATTTTCTAATAAAATCCTTCATCTCCATCATTCTCTCCATAATCATCATCTTCTGGTAAATGGTTAAGTGAATATTCTTCTTGTTCAATTAAAAGATCAGTGTTCTCAGGGTCCATTTGAATTCTATTGTCAATACCTGTTCCTCCAATCGCTTCTTCATTTGAAATATTTTCTTCCATTAATAATCGCTCTTGATCATAAGTTTCTTTTACATAAGAAATTAATCCCTTTTGAATACCTACACCCCACGCTCCTAATTTATGTTTTTTAAGTAAATTATTTACTTTTCTCTCTTCATCTTCCATTGCTTCCAATTTTTCGGTAATTGATTCTTTTTCTTTTTCTTTGTATTTTCTAATTCTTTTCATTAAATCCTCATAACTAAAATTCAACATGTTTTTAGTGTTTAAGAATTTACCAATGATTAAAGTTAAATAATTAGCTATAATTGCTTCCATATCCAATTGTTCTACTAATATTTTTTCTAACTCCGTTCTCTCTTGGTTATTTTCTAACTCTGAAGAAGTTGTTAGACTTCCCATAAAGTTATCCTTTTTAATTTCAATAATTTCTGGAATTTCTCTTACAATTGTTGTATAATTTTCTAAAATTGATAAGAAACAATATTCATATAAATAAATTGAAACATTTTTGTTAAAAACAGAAAAAGTTGTTTTCTCATTTTCTAATGGAAAAAGATAAGGAATATTAATGGAAAGGATATAAATATCAATGATCTTAGCATTTATTTCTTGGGATAAAATACCTAATGATGTGTTATAAAAAGAGGAGAACCCTTCATAGTACGAGTCCATAAAATTTGTCATATCTTGTTTATGAGCATCCGATAACCCCCAATACTTAGGAGCTAAATAATCTTGGTGATTTACTTTATTCTTAATCATATATGGGAAAACTTTAACTAACTGATGAATACAATTATGGAAAAATGTTAAAACTCTAAACTCATTATGATTATTATTTTGATTTAAAGAATTTGATTTAATATCAATCCATGTCATTAGTTCCTGTAGTTTATCTCCTAATTTATTATTTCTTTTGTTTGTTTGAATAAAATCGGTAATTGTATTTTTTAAGGAATTATTCTTTTCGAACAAGTAGTTTTTTAATTCTTTCATTTCCTCATTTTCTTCTTGAAGAGAAATATCGTATGTATCTAATAAATCTTTTAGCATTTTTTGTAATTTATCAGTAATAATTGAATTATCGGTTGAATTTAGATAACCTAAAAATTGTTGAAATGATTCAACCTTGGTAGAAACTTTATTAGAAAAAGGTAAAAGATTTAATTTATTCTGTTGGTTAATAATGAATAAAAGTTTTTGGAGAGAAGTATTATTAAAATTATAACCCTGTTCTTTAAGTATCCTGATTTGATCTGAAATAGACGCATACTTATCAAATTGTTCTGGTTTTTGCAAGCAAATAGCTTGTATATTTTTAGAAATAGCAAGGTCATTATTAAACCTACAATAATAAATAAATGCTTTGTAAATCGTTTTCTCATCAAATTCGGTTGATTCAGGCATTTGGGAATCAGAGGGTAAATTTAACCTAGATGAAAGTATGATACTTTTAGACAACAACAGAACATCATTTTTGATTAATTCGATTGAAGCAATAGTTTCGTTGGTTGTCTTTATTGAAGCATTTTCATTCATAAAATATAGAAGTGCTGTTTTTTCAGTTGAAGTTTCATTACAGCAATAATTTTCGACAAATGGTTCATTTTTATTATTAAATAAAAGTAATTCCTTTTTGGATACAATAGTTTGAATTTTTTGGATAATTGACAAGGATAAATAATTCATCTTTGATAAAACCATTAAAAATTGATCTTTTTGTTCTTCTTTTCCCTTTTTAATATTTTCGAAAAATGACTTTTTAAAGTTGGAAGATAAAGGTTCAATTGTTTTTAAATGAACTCCATCAATAGGAGGCAAAAATTGTATCCATTTTGATAATGTCCTATAATTAGGAATAACCTCTTCTTTGTGATAAGTGATAAATATTCTTTTTTGTTCTAACATTTCCTGTAAGTCAGGATTTACCAAGATGTATTTTTCAATCAGTTCTTTAATTTTTTCAGCAATTGTTGATTCAGGAATTTTTAAAATTGAATTCCATGGTTGTATGGAACTTTTTAATGATTTGGCTACGCAACTAATATATTGAATTCCATTATTAGAACCTGTTAATTCTAAAGGAAAACCATCGAATGATTTAACACATTTTCCTGGAAAACTTTTATTTGTTTTAACAGAGGGGATGGAGGTTTGAATTGCAAAATGTATAAAAGATAATGTTGTAATAAGAGTTGAAAATTGAACTGTTGCTTGATAAGATATAATTTTTTTATTTTTTTTGGCCAAAAATTCTACTTTCCTGTTATATAGAGTTTCAGATGGAATAGTTTTATTTAAAACTTCACTAGTATTTTTAATTATAAATTCTTGAAATGGTTGTAGGGGAATATAAAGAAAATTTGACATTGCTTTTACCACCGCTCTTATTGTTTCTTCTTGAGGATTAATTATTTCTTGTGTATTGGGTGGAAGAGTAAATTCTTGTTCCAATATGTTTCTACTTTTATTAGCAAATCCTTGAGAATCATATCCCTCATCAACATCAAAGTCTCTTTGAATAATAGTATAACCACTATGTTCATCTACATAACTATCACCATCATCACTTAATTTTCCTTGAGTTTTAATAATATTTTCAATAGTTTGTAGATAATTACCTTTTTCTACAAAAATTATAGCAATTGTAAATAAAAAGGTTGGTAAAAGTTTTTGGCTTGTTTTAATACAATATCTCCAATAAGGATTTTCGTCATTAATAGAAGCACGAGTATATTTGTTAGCAAATTGAACAATAAAATATTGTTTTTGAGCTAAATCTTTATGACCAAGAATCTTGTTTTTTAAATTCTGAAATGGAGAAATTTCATTTAATTCTGCATCTTGAGAAATATATGTACCTAATTGGTACTGGTAATTATTATATTTGTAAATTTGATTCTTCGTTAATATTCGATTCTTACGAATAAAGTGTTCAAAATAAGACAATCTTCTTTGTAAAATTCTGGTTAATTCTTCCTTTGATATATCAAACCTATAATCAAATTCTTTTAACGCAGATTTCACCGCATCAATATTAAATTCTATTTTGCTTGTTTCAATTGATTCACAATTATTTTTAATTTGAAAACAATTTGTTTGTAAATTACAAAATTCGGTTTTAGATCCATCAAACTCTGAATCCTCTTCCCATGTTTCTAGAACTCTTTTATAGTAAATAGGTCTATTCCCTGGAGACTCAAGAATAGCATAATCACCATTTTCAACCTTTCGTTTTTTGGAAAGTAAGGCTTCTACTTCTTGTTTAGCTTCTAAAATTGATTTATCAACACTTAACTCTTTAATTAGGAATTGTTTAAATTCAAGAGGAGAGAGAGATTGTTCTTGTTCTTTATAGGAAGATAAAATCTTATAATTGGTTTGGTCAAGATTTTTATCGAAATAGATGGTCTTTGCATTGTCTTCTTCTAATTCATCTAATTCTAAGTATTTTTTGGCAAGGGTAAAAGTTTCACATTTATTTGTTTTTTCTTTAGTTTGTAAGTTTTTAATTAAAATTTCATTTGTTTTTACTAATTCATCTTGTATATTTAAAAGACTATATAGATCTAAATTTGATAATGCGATAGCACTTGATAACGCAGAACAATTATCATTATCATACATTTTTTTCAATATTTCACTTGAAGAAAAATCGGCTTTGACACGATATAAATAATCATAAATAATTTTTTCCAAATCACTGGATTTTTCAAATATTTCTAGCATACTAACAACAGGTGCCTTTTGATTTGGTTTATCTAATAATTCTCTAAATTTTTTTCTGTTTTGTTCTAACTTTGATTTAAATGATATCAATTGTTCATTGATAAATTGTGTGATTAATTCATAAAGTGGGAGTGAAATAGAATAGACATTAGCTGGTGATAATAGATTTCCAATTGAATATACTGAAAAATCATTTGATTGTATATTAGATTTAATCTGTTGAAAAATCTGAATAACGGACGGAAGTTGTTTTTGAAGATTCTTCTCCAAGTCTAAATCTGGCTGATTATCCAAGTTTAGATCAATAATTTCATTAAATAATGAAGAAATATTTTCTGGTTCGGATAAAACATTACTATTACTGTTTAATGTTTCAAATATTTCATATAAGGTATTGTTAATATTTGTTTTTTGTAATATGGAAGAGGTCGGTTCTTGAATAAAACTATATTGATAATAAAATTTAGGTAATAATAAATAAGATTTTATGTAAGCGTTTATATCTTGGTAGGGTTGATTCAAAAATCTTTTCACTTTAACAAATGATTTGGAAGATATATTAGAATTGTAGTTTTCCAAGTTATCAACTAAGGTGTCACTGTTTTTAATTGGTAAGACATATAATTGATCTTTTGATAAAGGAGGTGTAACTATTTCCATTGTTTCATTTATTCTATTCAAATAGTAAGAATATTTATTAATTTCACCAGAAATATTATTTTGTTCCATATTAACTTTGGTTTCGTAAAGTTCATCAAGAAGACCCTCCAAAGTTTTAGGGTTAAGATCATCGTATTCGGCAGAATTCGCTGTATCATAAATTAATTTTTGGTTAGAAACAATAGGTTTTATCCATCCTATGGAATTTCCTTTTGTTAAGGTGGAAACCATAGGATTAGCACTTAAATCAATAGAAACAAATTTTTTAATATTGCCATAAGAATCAAACTCTGAATAAGCTTCTCTCAATTGTTTAAACCTTCTGATTAAGAGGTGAATACGGTTCATTACTTCAATGGTTCTTTTATATGTAGGAATGGAAGCTAATATTTCATCTAATAAATCATTTGTTTGTACTTCAATACTGAATCTTTTTTGACTTTCATCTACTTCATATTCAAGTTCGATTTCAGGTAAAGAAGGACCAAAGCTAATTTGATCAGCTTCTAAAATAATATCATTTAAATCTTTAATAGAGGAAATATTATCTTCATCCAATACTTCTTCTGCCTCTTTTTGTTCAATTGCAATTTCTTCCTCGGGTGTTTCAATAGGGATAGGTCGATTTCTTTTATTAATTTTTTCAATTTGTAAATCTTCAGGTAAGCCTTTATATTCAAAATCAATAAATATAATTTCATTAGAAGGAAACAATTGAATTTCTATAGAATCTTCTTCTAAATTAACAATTTTTCCAGTTAAAATAAAGGGGGTATCCCCGCCGAAATGAATATCAATCCATTGCTCAGGTAAAAGATCATTTTGTTTAGCGTAACCTGAAAATGTATCTCTACTGAGTAAGTCAATTGATGTGATTGATTTATCTTGTAGTGAATTGTCATCTAAAATTAATAAACTATTTTTTTCCAAGGTTTCAATATTTTGGATAATAATTTTATGAGAGTCCAAATAATCTATAATAAAAACTTGATTATTTAATTTTTCATTATTAAGAGAATGAATTTGGATTATATCTTTTAATTGTAATTGCAACATTATCTTATATTTATAGTAGAAATTAAAATGAAGAACGAATAGAAAAAGGACTTAAATATTTTAATAGATTAATAAATTATATGCATTTAACAGAACATTATTCAATCGAAGAGATATTGGAAGAAAATCCACTAAAATTTATAAAAAAAAAATATAAAGATGAAGAATCTATTTATCAGATTGTTCGTTATAAAAAAGACCAGCTTGATAAAACAACGGATAAATTTCGATCTGTAATTTTTAATGAAAACGAAAAAAAATGTGTATGTTTTTCTCCTATTAAATCAGTAAGTTTTAATTTGTTTAGTACAGAATATTTTATTAATAATAAAATTATTATAGAAGAATTTGTAGAAGGAACTATGATTAATTTATTTTTTGATAATAACAAATGGGAAATTGCAACTAGAAGTTCAATAGGTGGCAAAATAAAATTTCATCAGGAAAAAGATTCAAAGACCTTTAAAGAAATGTTTGAAGAAGTAAAGGAATATGTTAAGTTAGATTTTGACAAATTAGATAAAAAATATTGTTATAGTTTTGTTCTACAGCATCCTGAAAATAGAATAGTTAAGGTTTTTACAGAAAAAAAACTGTATTTGATTTCAATCTATGAAATTAAGCATCTTGAAAATAAGGAAATTCATATTGATGAAATGGATGAAGTGACAAAAAAAATGCAAATGGAAGGTACGAATGTAAGTTTTCCTGAAACACAAACCCAATATCAAGATTATAGTTCATTAGCACAAGATTGTTCTCAAGGAATGTTATCTTACTCAATTATGGGTTTTGTTTTGAAAACAGAAACAGGAATAAGAAGTAAGGTACGAAATATAACCTTTGAGGAGGTTAGGAGATTAAGAGGGAATCATGCCAAACATCAATATTTATATTTAATTTTACGAAAAGATGGAACATTAAAAAAATATTTGGATTTTTATCCAGAAGATGGAAAAGTTTTTGAAAATTATCGAACCCAAATTTATAATTTTCTTCAAAGTCTTTATTTAAATTATTCTAGATGTTATAAGCGTAAAGAGAAGGTATTATTGGAGTTTCCTTTTCAATTTAGGCAACTAATGTTTGAATTGCATCATGAATATTTTTCAAAAAAAAAACCAGAACCAATAAAATTTTATGATGTTAAGGCTTTATTCTATACATTACATCCTGCCAAGCAAATGTTTCTTTTAAATTATGAACATAGAAATTTTGCAAAAGATCATGCCAATGAAAAGGTATGCGTTGCACAAAATAGAGAATAAATTTATTTGCTTTTATTAAAAAACAATAATTAAGTAATAATGGATTGTATAATATGTTTGGAAAATTTAAAACCTTATAAAGATTTGGTTTGTTTTCCATGCGGAACTCAAACAACACCTCATACTATGTGTTTTAATTGTTTCATAGAATATATTAAATTACATGGGTGTAAGGCAAAATGTCCATTATGTTCTGAACTTTTAAAGTTTGGTTTTAATAAACCGGTTGTAACATTACCTGAAAGGTATCATATTTATGAGGATATTATAATAAAATTAAAAAATTCATATAATGAAATAAATACGAAAGAGATTATGAATCCTTTTTTGAAGGAGAATACATTAGTGCAACAACTATCAGCAGAGGGCTATTATCCTGCAGAAATTGAATATTATAAACTAAGAATTTTCTTGCAAGGTATATTTGGAAAACAAAAAATTAATTTTAAAAAAATAATTAGTCAAATTCACAGTTTTTTTTATTCAATATGCGATTTAACAATAGAAAATTATATTTACCCTTCAATTATGAAAGAAGAAATAGATATTATCGAATGATAATTTATGTAGTATATAAAATATCATAAAAATGTATATGATATCTTACGATAATGTAAAGGCATTATTAGAGTTATCAATATTAGTTTATAAATATGATAAGACTTTTACAATGGAGGAAGGGGAGACTTGGAAAAGTTTATATTTAAAAAGAAAAGATAAAACCGAAGGTGGGTTAAGTGATAATATTATAGAAGAAATGGGAAAAAAATCTCCAGATGGCCACATTTGTAGATTTGTAGATGATACAAAAACGGATTTACAGGCATTTGTTTCTGTTAGTCATAATTACCGTCGTATATGTGTTACTTTCCGAGGGAGTGAGTCTAAGAAAGATTGGTTATATGATTTTAAAGTTATTAAAAAACAATTGGATGAAGGAGAGAAGGTACATAGTGGATTTTATGGTCAATTATTTGAGACAGAAAGTTTTTTAGTTTTAAAAGAGGAAGTTATTAAACAATTATCAGAAAATCCATATTACGAAGTTTTTATTTCAGGACATAGTCTAGGTGGAGCATTATCAACTTTATTTGGATATTTATTATCAAAGGAAATAATAAATCATGTTACAGTAGTTTCATTTGCGAGTCCAAGAGTGGGTAATATAAAATTTAAAGAACTTTTCGAAAGAAAACAAAATTTAACACATATTCGTATTGTGAATAAAAGGGATGTAATAACAGCAACGCCAATGATTGGTTACCATCATGTTGGAGTTGCAGTGCAGTTATCTGATAAAAATTTAGCAATATTAAATACATATAATAAATGGTGGGAATTTTCATTATTTAAAAAATACAGTGTTTCTGAGCATTACATTGATAAATATTATGAACGATTTTGTAAATTAAAAATTCAGTGGAAAAATGTCAATGTTGAGAAAAATAATTTTAAAAAAGTATTATCTTTTTGGAACATTTTAAAAAGTAAAAATAGTGATGTAAGTGATGTAAGTGATGTAAGTGATGAATAGTAAATAAATAAAAATAAAATACCACTTTTATTTATTTGTCCCACGATGACCAGTCTTTATTTTTACCTTTTCCACAATTACATGGTTTTTTAACGCGCATTTGTTTAGTTGAACTAACTCGCGTTGTTTTAATTACAGGATTATTGGGTTTTGATTTTTCTTTTATTTTTTCTTCTATTACAGCCTTAAATTGATCTAGAGTAGCTTGTTTATTTTTTATCATAGAAATCCATAAATTTTTTTCACCCCCAGACATACTGAAATTATAAATATTTAATACTTTTTCAACGGTAGTCATTATTTATTGAAAATACTTTTTTTTTTACTATTTTTTTAATCTATTTCCTCGATTGAAGGACCGTTATCTTGTTCTTCTTCATAACTTGAATTATTTGTTTCGGTTGTTTCTGAATTATTTTCAGGAGGTTGAAATAGTTTCATTGACAAGGTTTCAATCTCTTTTTTTTTCTCTTCATACTGATGTTTTTCTTTCTCTTCGTCATTATCAATCCATGTTTGAATTTCATTTAATCTGGCGTTTGCCTCGTCCTTATCTTCTGAATTTAGTTTTTCTTGAACCTCAGGTTTTTCAAGTTGAGATTTACATTGGAAAATTAACATTTCTAATTCATTTTTTGCATCAACCTTTTCCTTTTGTTTCATATCGTCTTCTTTAAATTCTTCTGCTTCTTTTACCATTCTGTCAATATCTTCTTGGGATAAACGACCTCTATCATTCGTTACTGTAATATTTTCCTTTTTACCTGAAGATTTTTCTAAAGCACTTACATTCAAAATACCATCTGCATCGACATCATATGTAATTTCAATTTGCGGCACTCCCCTAGGCATAGGAGGGATTCCATTCAATTGGAACTCTCCAAGTTTATTGTTATCTTTTGTAAATTGACGCTCGCCTTCAAATACCTGAACAGTGCAACCGGGTTGATTATCAGCATAGGTACTAAAAGTTTGTGTTTTTTTACATGGTATTGTTGTGTTTCTTGGAATTAAATTAGTCATTACCCCTCCAGCTGTTTCCAAGCCTAAAGAAAGAGGAATTACATCCAGTAACAAAAGATCACTCATTTTTTCATCCTTCACTCCTGATAAAATTGCTGCTTGTACTGCAGCTCCGTAGGCCACAGCTTCATCAGGATTAATACTTTTGTTCAATGCCTTTCCATTGAAGTATTCGCTTAATTGTGTTTGAATTTTTGGAATACGGGTTGAGCCTCCAACTAATACAATTTCATCAATTTTACTTTTACTCATCTTAGCATCTTTCATAACCTTTTCAACAGGAGCAAAAGTTTTCCTAAAAAGATCACTACACATATCCTCAAATCTTGCTCTCGTGAGAGAAACATTATAATCAATACCTTCAAATAGGGAATCGATTTCAATTACTGCAGAAGTAGATGAGGATAATGTTTTTTTAGCACTTTCACATGCTGTTTGAAGCCTACGAATTGACCTTTTTGAAGAAGACAAATCAGCTTTATGTTTTTTTTTAAAATCAGCCATACAATATTCCATCATTCTCCTATCAAAATCTTCACCGCCTAAATGGGTATCTCCTGCTGTAGCTTTCACTTCAAAAACCCCATCATCAATTGCCAATAGAGATACATCAAAAGTCCCTCCACCAAGATCATATATTAAAATATTAATTTCTTTATCGCCTTTTTTGTCTAGACCATACGCAATTGCTGCAGCTGTAGGTTCGTTAATGATACGCAAAACATTCAATCCCGCAATAACACCAGCATCTTTTGTAGCTTGTCGTTGAGCATCATTGAAATATGCAGGCACCGTAATTACGGCATTTTGGATATCTTCTCCCATATAGGCTTCGGCAATTTCTTTCATTTTTGAAAGTACCATCGAGGAAACTTCTTCTGGTTTAAATGTTTTCAACTCATTTTTATAAGACACCTCGATAACCGGTTTTCCGTCCGAATCAGATTTAACTGTATAAGGAAAATGTTTAATGTCCGATTGAAGCAAAGGATCAGAGTATTTTCTTCCGATTAATCTCTTTGCATCAAAAATAGTATTTTCTGGATTTTGAGAAGATTGTGATTTGGCGGAACTGCCAATAAGGCGTTCTTCCGAATTAAAAGAAACATAAGAAGGGGTAGTACGATTTCCTTGGTCGTTTGCAATAATTTCTACATTATTATTTTGCCATGTAGCTACACAACTATAGGTAGTCCCTAGGTCGATTCCTATACAAGAAGTCATAAACAAGTTAAAGAAATAATCTTTAAATTATTTAAAAAAAAAATTGTGTATCTGTGTAAATAAACTTTATTAAAATTTGGAGTTTATTTGTTCAATTATTTGTACCGAATCTTGAATCGCAGTAAGGAGATATTGATACGCTCCTGTTTTTTCTGTTTTTTCTTTAAACGCAATTCGAATAATACTATATGTATCAAAAGGATGTTTTTTAATGAATCCACAATAAGATAATGTTTTATTATTTTCAAAATTTTTGGAATACAAATAATATTCAAGAATTTTTCCAATTGTATAATCTTCATTTTCAAGAATAATATCAAATGAATTTTCCATAATTACCTCAGATGGTTTGACAATAAGTTTATTTGTTTCGATTTGTTTTTTAACCTCCGATAATCGTTCAGTTAGATTATTGCAAGCTAATTTAACCAATTCTACATTCTTAAAAACCCCTATAGATTCTATAATAAAATCAAAACTATTTGGTTTAAAAATCCTTTGTGCTTCAAGAAGATTCCAATTTTGTTTTTCAAAACTAATTTCTTCTGGCGTAATACCTTTTTTAAGAAGTTCAACTTCTTTTTCACTCCATAATTTTTTATTTTTTTCATTATCTTTTGTATTACCAAATGAGATTGTACTAGCCACATTAAACATTCCATCTTCTTTAGCGGAAGCAATAGTAAATTTACATGTTAAATTCAATTCTTCACCCTCTAAATCATTAGAGGTTTTAGGTTTAAGTCGAACAAAATCGATAAATCGTTTTGTATAAGAATTGGGAGGGAAAATTTTTCTAATTTCACTTTCTTCAATAAATTTATCAGTTGTGGTATTTAAAATTTTAAAATCTTCAGTTGTAATGTTTTGAATAGTATCAGATTCATTTTTTTTATTAATTACTAAAAGGTAATTTTCTAAAGATGTATTTAGGTCGGTAATGTGAATAGGAATGCAACTTAATCTTTGTTTTACAATTTCATTATTAAAACGGGTTGTATTAATTTTAATATCACATTGATTTTCTTCATAAGGAGAAGTTTTAAAAACAACACAAGGAATATTTGAAATAATGGTTCTTCTTAAAGAATTAGCAATACTTACATTTAAATCACTCAATGTAAATTTAAGTTCATCTTCATTTGATTCTATTTGGACTGACATATTAATCTTATATATTAAAGAACTGATTTATTTTTAATCAATTTTTACTGAAATTAGTTAAAATACCTATGCTTATTTAGTATATTAGAATATATGGTATCCATTTTATATTATAGTAATTATTGCAAAAACAGTAAAAATTTATTGACTAGATTAAGTCGTTCTAAAATAACTGAAGAATTACATTATCTTTGTGTTGATCAGAGAGTAAAAGCAAACAACGGTGCTACCTATATAGTTTTATCCAATGGCCAGCAAATAATGTTACCACCTACAGTTACAAAAGTACCAGCTTTATTATTAACCAATAAAGGTCATCATGTTTTATTTGGAAATCAAATTTACCAACATTTATTACCAAGAGAGACTGAAATAGAAGAACAAGCAAATAAAGATAGCGAACCCCAATGTTATTCTTTTGGAGGAGGAATGTGTTCCTTAGGTGTAAATTCAGATCAATATAGTTTTTTGGATATGTCTTCTGAAGATTTAGCAGCAAAGGGAAATGGTGGTATGAGACAATTATATAATTATTCAACAATTGAATCAGGAGGTCAAATAGAAACTCCTCCAGATACTTATTCTCCTGATAAGTTAAATTTTCAAGATGAAACAATGGAAAAATTAAGGATGGAGAGAGAACAGGAGATTAAACTTTAATATAAAAATAAATATTTAAAAAATATATTTGATGTAATATATCATGTCGTCATCTGCTATTTTAAAAGGATTTAATAACCATATTTCTGAATTTTTAGAAGATATCTGTCAAGTTTTTCCCGAGGACCCAAAAATAAACACCGCTAAGAATTTGTTATTTACAATAAAGAAGGCTAATCCAAAATTATTAATAAGGATATGGCATAAATATATAACTTTAAAATATACGGATGAAATTGAAAAAGAGGAGATTTCATTTTTCATCGATAAAGATTATAGTACAGATGTTAGTAACTTAAATGATAGTAGCGAGGTGGTAGATTCAATCAATCAATTACGGGAACCTATAAAAAATATGGGGGAAGAAAATCAACAAAAATGTATGAAATATATTAAAAATCTTTCGAATTTAACAAAAATATATTTTAAGGAAGAGTAATATTAAAAAAAAACCTATATATTGGTTCATAATGACAGAAAAATTTAAAAAAGTAATTAAAGATTTTGTAAAAGATATTATTTTATGTTTTCCAGAATTATATGAGAATTTAGATTTAGATTTGAAATATGTATTAGAGACAGATGAAATAGAGGATGAAAAAATAATAAATCTACAAAAGTATTGTAAAGAATTATATCCAGATAAGTTTTTTGATATTTTGTATCAAAACAATGAATTATTTGAAAAGGAGCCAATATATTTATTGCCGAATATTGATTTTCAATATATTTGGAAGGCAGAAATTTCTGAAAAGACAAGAGAGACTATTTGGAAATATCTCCAATTAATTTTATTTAGTCTCGTAGGAGATTTAGATAGTAAGTCTTTTGGAGAAAGTGCCAAATTATTTGAGGCCATTAATGAAGATGAATTAAAATCCAAACTAGAAGAGACAATAAATCAGATGAATGATATATTTGGTGGTGAAGATAAAGAGGAAGGAAGTGAAGATAAAGATAAGGAAAAAACAGCTAAAGAAGGATTACCAGACCCAGAGGAATTACATTCTCATTTAAATAGTTTATTAGATGGGAAATTAGGAAGATTGGCAAAGGAAATTGCTGAAGAAACAGCAAAGGATCTAGATATTGACATAAATAATGATAGCGATATGGGTGATATATTTCAAAAATTATTTAAGAATCCCGGAAAACTAATGGGATTGGTTAAGAATGTTGGTGGAAAATTAGATCAAAAGATTAAAAGTGGAGACATTAAAGAAAGTGAATTAATGGAAGAAGCAAATGAACTAATGAAAAAAATGAAAAATGTGCCAGGTATGCCAGATATGAAAGACATTCAATCCATGTTAGGGAAAATGGGAGGAAAAGGTAAAGGAAAAGCAAAGTTTAATACAAATGCGTTTCAGACACATTTGGATCAAGCCAAAGAAAGAGAGAGAATGTTATCAAAATTAGAGGAACGAAAAAAACAAAGAAACCAACCTTCTAACACAGAAACGGAAAACTTACCAAGTAAGGAAGAGATCGAGAAAATAATGGCAGAATTGTTAGAATCAGAAGATTTGAATAAGGTAGTATCAAAAAAACCTAAAAAGAAAAAAAAGAAAAATTAAATTTTTTTATTTGTAGGTGAAGAAGACCTTTTTTTAATAATATATTCTGAACATGTACCGCAATGGTCTTCATTAGAATAATCAATTTTTAGATTTATTTTATTTGGTTGATTTAATTTCCATCTACCAAGATGCATTGGTTGAGGCTTATTAAATATAATTTTATTAGCTAAACTTCTAATTTGAGAAAACATGATATATTTATAATATGTTACAATATTTAAATCGTTTAGGATCGTATTTTACCACAAAAAAAAAATTAGAATATATATAATGACAAATACATTTTGGATAAACAATCCTTATATACTATTAGACGAAAAATATGCTTACGAGCTTTGGCCATCTGACTCAATGAGTTCAATTAGAAAATTAAATGCAATTTCACGATTTGTTATTTTGTTGATGATAATAGGATTTGTGATTACCAAAGGTTCAACTCGTATATTGATTTCAGGTTTAGTAACTTTAGGTATTATATATATTTTACATAAGAATCAGGTAAATGAAACATTTGAAAATCCTAAAAAACAGGAAGAGGAAGTCAAAAAGGCCAACAAATTAATTGAACAAACTTATTATCCTGTAAAACCTACAAATCCATTTGGGAATGTCTTATTACCTGAAATTAATGATACACCAAATCGAAAACCGGCAGCACCTTCTTTTTATCCAATGACAGAAAAGGAAATATATAATACAACAAAAGACATGGTAGCTAAAAATCTAGATCCCAACAATACCGATGACATAAAAGAAAAATTATTTAAAGATTTAGGAGATAATTTCATGTTTGATCGTTTTATGCGTAATTTTTATTCAACAGCTAACACCCAAGTCCCTAGTGATCAGAAATCGTTTGCACAATTTTGTTATGGAGACATGATATCATGTCGTGATCAATTCGATCCAAATCAATCTATTGCCTGCGAACGAGATGATTTCCGTAAATATCCAGGGTATTAATTTTAGTTTATTTAAAATAATTTATTTATATTTTATATACAATGGCTTATGTTCATGATTATACATTCAATAATATGTCTAGGATAGGAAACGACGAGGGTTCTCAATATCAAGGAAATATTCAAAATACAAAACACAATAATTATTTATTAACAAATCATTTTTCTAATGATTGCATGATGAGAGATCCAATGAATTTAGCATTATCACAACCAAGTATGAATTACAAGGGGGGTTCTCATGTAGGAGCCGAAGGATGTAATATTGATACAAGTTCTGAACTTTTACTTGGTTCTATGTTGACTCATCCAAAATGCAAATTAAGTCTTTACAAAAGACCTTTTGCTACTGTGCCTTACTTAGGAAGAGGTGCGGCAAATCCTGATATGGAAAGTCAATTACAACAAGGTGATTTAAACATTAACAGAAAAAGTGTAAATCCTTTAATGGAACAATCTTATGCTCCTGTTTCCCAAACACCATTGATTCCTTCTGTAGCCGCTACTATTAGTAACCCTGCAAATTTGGTTGAAGGAGTGGCAGCTGATGGATGGATCCGCGGTGGATTACCTTCTCGTGAATTAACAAAAGATAATGAATACTTTAAAAAGAATATGTAATTTAATTTAATAATAATCTTTTCCCCATAACAGTTTATTCTTGGGAATCAATCTCTTTGGTATTAAAGAAGCATCAGCCGTTTCATTATTATTAGTCTTTTTTAAAGAATATAACATTTTATTTTCTCTCAAAATTGATTTTGAAAATAAAAACAAATACCAAAAACTATTCATTATAAATAAATATCATATTTCATTTTAAATTGTTTCTTATTTTAGAAAATAAATAAAAATTGATGTAAGATTATTATTTATACTAATTTATAAAGAAATAAATGTGGGTTCCCAAAAAATTAAATTATAAAGACCAAATAGGTAAAATAGTCAGAGTTTATTATTTTAAAGAAGAAAATTATACCGAAGGTCAATTACTAGGAATTCAAAGATTAAACAGGGTAGAATATGGGATTCAAATTTTGGATGAAAATAAATATACTATTCATTCATTTATTTCAAATGTGATTAAAAAAGTAAAAATAGAAAATATTGCACTTAAAAAGGAATTATTTAATTTTTGTAGTCAATACTTAATTGAAGATATACATCATTTAGTAAGTGAATATTCAGATAATTTTGTTGAAATCTAGAATTTATAATATTTTAGTTTAGTTTCAATTAAAGACAAAATGAAATGAATAATTAATATGAATCATATTTTGGATATTGAATCATTATCTGTTTCTGAAATAAATAATATATTTTCAAATGCATTACAATATAAAAAAGGGAAAGTCGTAGATTTATTAAGTAATAAAATTGTTGCTACTATTTTCCTTGAACCTTCAACTAGAACACTATTTTCTTTTCAATGTGCTTGCTATCGTATGAATGGAAATATAATTAATTATGAACATTCTACATCAAGTTCGAAAAAAGGAGAGTCTTTTGAAGATACAATAAAGACTATTTCACAGTATGTAGATATTATTGTTCTTAGACATCCCGAAAAAAGCAAAGTCCATTATTATGCATCCAAATCTTTTGTACCCGTTATTAATGCTGGAGATGGAAATGGAGAACATCCAACTCAAGCACTGTTAGATGTTTTTACCATGCAAAATTATGTAATGTTTCAACAACCTAGGGAAATTATTAAAATAGCATTTGTAGGAGATTTAAAAAACGGAAGAGCGGTACATTCAACTGTTAAATTATTAGATAGATTATATGATAATGTTGAATTTTATTTTTTTTCAAATGAAATGTGTAATATGGAAACAAAGAATATTCAAAATCCTTTTTATATAAAACAAGAGTTGGAAAAAGAAATCCATCAGATAGATATATTATACATGACTCGTATTCAAAAGGAAAGAAATGAAGAATTAAACAAAATTGAATATAATAATATTTTGACTAGAAAAATAATGTCACATGCAAAAGAATCAATGATTGTATTGCATCCTTTACCAAGAAATAATGAAATTGCTGTAGACATAGATGATGATCCAAGGTGTAAATTTATAGAACAAATGAAAAATGGGATGTATGTCCGAATGGCAATTTTGGAACATGTAAATCAAAAATAATCATATAAAAACAATCATTTAATATAAATATTATGTACCAATCTAAAATAAAGGTGGAATATGAAACAGATGATGAATATAGAATGAATCTTTTAAAAGTGTTTGATAAAACTCCAAGTGATTTAACAAATGAATTATTCGACTTATTGATTGATGAAATAAATTTGATATATAAAGAAATAGAAAACAATAGCAAACTTGTAAATTTGTGTAAAAAAGCAGGTACAAATTATATATTTACCGAAGGAGAAGATGGAATAATTTTTCTTTTTTCATATACTTATTTTATTGATTTTCATAAATGTTTGTTTGATTTTTATGAATCAGGGGATGTAACAGATGAAAATTATAATAATTTATTGAAAAAACTTGAAAAATAAATGTATGTTTATATTAATATGACTTCAACAAGAAATAAAAATACAAATGGAGATTATTATTTAGAGCAACGAAATCATCGTTTAGCAGAAAATTACTATTTAAATAGTCAGATGATTCCTCAAAAACCAGCAATTCCCGGTAAAGGATATGGAACAACAACCAAAATGATGAATAATGAACTTTCTCATAATCATACAGATATAGAATCATCTTTGCTAGGAATAGGTTCCTCAAATTTAGTAAAATCAAAACCCAAGGTCATTCCTCAAATTAAAAAACTACCTCAAATTTCATTTTTTAAGGAAGAGCAAACAATTTTGCCTAATCCTCTAGTTATAGAAAAAAATCAAAGACACGCTTTTCAATAAAATATTTATTAATATTATATATTATGAAATTAACCAATATTAAAAGTAGTCCAAGTAGAATTGCAAAAAATTTAGAAATTTCTACCTACACAGGAAGATATCAATTAAATACTCCTGGACCAGGTGCTTCTATGCCATTTATGGAAGACCCTCATTTTCGATTACAAAAATGGGGTGCTAATTACGAATCAGATATGGTAAATCTTGAAAATAAATTAACTGGAAGATCACAATCTTTAAATCGTGATGTAAATACCTATGCTAACTTACCAGAGAAAAATAAATCATATTCATCTTCTTCTGCTTCCACTGAACAAAGTAGAACAATTATGCCAGCTTGGACATTATTGGGCCAAGAGCATCATAGATATGATTATCCTCATTTAGATCCTCAAGAAAATGTATTTTATCCTTTTGAAAATAATACAAGTACCCGAATTTTAGAAAAGGATAACTATGTACGAAATACTTATCATTAAAATATATTTTTTGTAAATTTTATTATAAAAAATATATTGTTGTATATATAAATGGACGCACTAGTAATAGGACTTGTTGGATTAGGAGGTTTATATACTATAGCTAATCAAAATAAAAAAAAAGAAAAGAGAGAAAATTTTAATCTACAAGCAGGAGAGAATGAAAAACCTACTTCTTTTCCTCTTCAAAATAATGATGTATCTGAAAATGTAAATAAGTTTGTGGACCAAGATAAGGCAACAAATAAATATTATAACCAAACTTTATATCAAAAGGAGGTTAAAAAAGATACAAATTCAGGAAGTATGTTACCTGACAATAATACTTTTTCTTCATTGTCAGGAAAAACTCTTGACACTAATGCATTTCAACATAATAATATGGTTCCCTTTTTTGGTGCCAAGATAACCGGAAGACATTCCTATTATGATGGAGATGCAGAGGCAATTTTAGATAATACAAATGGTACTGGCTCGCAGGTATTCAGAAAAGTGGAACAAGCACCTTTATTTAAACCCCAGGAAAATGTACAATGGACTCACGGAACTCCTAATTTTTCTAATTTTTATGAATCCCGTGTTAATCCAGGAAAAGCAATGAACAATACAAAACCTTGGTATGAAGTACGAGTAGGACCCGGTTTAGGAAAAGGATTTGAATCATGTGGATCAGGAGGTTTTAATTCTGGATTAGAAGATCGAAAAGCTTGGCAACCTTACACTGTTGATAGGCTTCGAACAAAAACCAACCCAAAAATTACATATGGTTTAAAAGGTCATGAAGGGCCTGCTAGGTTAAGACAAGGCGATGTAGGTAAAATAGGTCAAGTAAATAAAAATTTACCCGATACTTATTACGATTGGGGACCTGATCGTTATTTTACAACAGGTGGTGTTCAAAAGGACCAAACCGCTAGGCCTATTCAAGAAGTTCATGAAACACACCGTATGGGTACAACCGCATCCTATGAAGGAGCACCAGGAGCAGAAATGAAAAAACAAATGGCTTATGAAAATTATAGCTGTCCTATTAAGCCCCATACATATGGTCAAATTATGGGACATGCTGGTACAAATATTGCTCCTGCATCAGAAGGTGATTATGCGCAAAAAGGATACTCTTCCAAGCCAAATAATCGTATTTCTACTAACGCTAATTCTTATGGAACACCAGGAGGAGGAATTATAAATGCAATAGTGTCTCCATTAATGGATGTATTGCGACCTTCAAGGAAAGAAAACTTTGTAGGAAATATTCGTTCATCTGGAAATGGAACAAAAATAGGTGCTGGTGGTCATCATATATATAATCCAGGTGATCAACCTAAAACCACAATAAAGGAAATGACTGTGAAAGGAGCTCAACATTTGAATGTTCATAATAACAAAACTTATGGGTCTGGATATACAACAAATCCTCAGATTTCAACTGATACACAACGACAAACAACATCTTACCAAGCATATGGAGGACCAACTTCTGCCTATGGAGAAATGTCGGTTGAAGCAACTGCCAATCAAAGAAATAATGATAAGGTTCTTTCGTCTTATGCAGCAACAGGTAATACAAATATGTTTCAAAATGAAATCAATATGAGTACAAATAACAATAAAATTGTAGATTACCAGAGAGATATGGCTCCTTCAAGTATGCCTAATGCTATTCCAAACTCAATGACATATGGACAACTTCATGGAGGACAACAATACCAAGAACCCGAGCGTATGACAGAAGACATTTTAGATGCGTTTAAACAAAATCCTTACACTCATAGTTTAAATACTTCAGTTTAATTATTAAAATAAATTTATAATATAATATGAAAATAAGCGTTTATACAATATTATATTATGATACTCAGTTTTTAGAAACTATTTACAACCATATAGAAAAGTATATTGATGAATTTATAATTGTAGATGGACCTTATTCATATGCCATAGAGACTTTAAAAAAATACAATCTTTTTTATGATGAAAATTCTCGACCCGCTGAATTACTTTCTCTAATTGAGAAATTTCCCAAAATAAAATATCACTATAAAATCTTTCAAAAAGAGGAAGAAAAAAGGATGTACGGATATAATAATTGTAAAAATGATTATGTTTTATTGGTTGATACAGATGAATTTATTAACCTTAATTTAGATAATATTTTATATTTCATGAAAAATAGAAAACAAAAGTATGTTAGTTCTTCTGAGATTTTTAATATGTGTGATTACAATATTAATTTTAATAAACTGAGCAGAAAAAATATTCTTTTCAAAAAAAAAAAAATATCAGCACTTCAACATTTAGATTATTTATGGTTAATTAATTGTAATCAATCAACACCTGTTACAGCTCATATTGAGGAAACAAAACCCATAGGGATTATGTATCATTTAACATTAAATCGCTCCAAGAAAAATACCATTGTTAAATTTATGTTTTATATTTCTCTCTATTTTCATATTCACAATAAGAAATTTCAATTAATAGATAATTACGATGATGAAACAGTTATGAAATTACTAACTATTAATGAATTAAAAGAAATATTTGTTCATAGCAGAATATCTCATATTAATTTACCAGATAACAAACCAGGAAATCTTCTTGAAGAGACTCCTATTCCTAATAATTTACAATTAGAAAAATTTAAAGATAATAAAAAGGATTTTTACTTTACAAATGAAATAAAAGGATTAGTAAATCTTCCCTTATTTTTTTATATTGAGAGAAATAGTAAAAATATACAATTAGTTATTCAAAATGGGAAAAAAATAATAATAAATTTATATTATTATTTCATTGGAAAAAATACTAAAATTGTTAAGAAGGGATTGTTTGAATCATTAAATAATAATTTTATAATAGAAGGAATTAATGTTGAAAACCCAATTTATAAAGTAATTGAAATTAGAGTAATTGAAACTTGCAATGAAGATAAAATATTTACATTAAAAAATATTATCTATACTGAAGCAGAATAAAACTTCCTTTTTATATTTTTCTTTTCATTGTTTTCTTTTTCATTGTTTTCTTTTTCATCATTTTCTTTTTCATCATTTTCTTTTTCATCATTTTCTTTTTCATCGTTTTCTTTTTCTTACCGCCATTTTGAGGCGTCGTTTGAATTGTATCAGTTATTTTTTGGACGCCTTCCATTGTTGATTGTTTTAGAGATTCTAATTGTGTTTTCAATTTTTCTTTCCATGATAATTCAGTTGGAATAGAATCATTATTTGACATTAAATTAGAAAATATTCCTCCTCCAAATGTTCGGAATGACATTTATAATATATATAAATATATTTCTCTTCAAAAAATTCTAAATATTAAAAGTAATATTTTTATTTAAATATAAAATCAAGAAACTATTTATGTTATCGATTCATAATAAAATAAATACTAAATTAGATTATTTTATTGAGAAACAAAAAATTCCCAATATAATATTTCATGGTCCTCCAGGGGCAGGAAAAAGAACATTAACCCTTTCATTTATAGGAAAGATTTACAACAATGATAAAAATGCGATGAAAAAATATTTATTACATATTGATTGTGGTCATGGTAAAGGAATTAAATTTATAAGAGAAGATCTAAAATTTTTTGCAAAAACAAATATAGCGTTTCAGAATGGTGTATTTTTCAAAAGTGTATTATTATTAAATGCTGATAAATTAACTACAGATGCACAATCTGCTTTAAGGAGATGTATCGAGTTATTTAGTCATAACACAAGATTTTTTATTGTTATAGAAAATAAATTTAAACTGTTAAAACCAATACTATCGAGATTTTGTGAAATATATATACCTTTACCGGTTCTTAACAACCAAACTATTAATTTACATGATTTGAAGATTAAAAATGAAATTTATGATAAAAATAAAAAAAAAATTTATGAAATAATAAAAAAAAGTATTAAGGTTTTAGATACCAAACATGATCCTCTTACAATAATAGAATCTGTGGAAAATTTATACGATAAAGGAATAAGTGTAAATAATTTAATTGAATATTTTAAAAATAATTCAGAAAATATTAATTTTGAGATGATTCATAAATGGTCTAACATTTCTAAAGAAATAAAAAATGAAAAAATAATTCTTTTATTCATTTTGAATAATTATTACTTTCGTTCGGATTTGGATTTAGAAAATATATCATTTATGTAAAATGGACGATTACAATTTGAATTCTTTGCAAGAATCTAAAAACGAGTGGGTTTCACGATTAGTAAATATCTTAACTCCATATATTTTAGAAGGTTTTAAGTCGATATTTACAGAATCTTATAAGCTATGTATGGAAAATAATGAGGAAGATAAATATTTAATGACATTCCAAAATTTTATTTCTCGTATTCCAAGATGGAACGAGGATTTAATTGAAAAGGAGGTTCAAAGGATTCAAGAAAAAAGTAATTGTTCTTATATTGAAGATTTAATTACATGTGTTCATGTGATTCAATTAAAAGCACTTACTTGTATTCGCGTTGGACAAAAACAAAAGAAAATAGAATTAGATATTCCAAAATTGAAAGATTTTGTACATAAAGTGTACATTAATGTTGCAAGGAAAATATATACAAATATTTATTTATTTGAACTAAATATTGCTCCATTACAAGTTCAAAAAAATAATAGAGAACTTGAACTAATAATTAAAGAGTGTATATTGGAAACAGTAAGGGAATCAATTCCTGTTGAAAATATTTTAAGATCTTATTTAGAGGAATCAATTGAAGAGGAGGTGATTGAGCCTATACCAGAAGTTGCGTTGATAAAAGAAAACGAAGAGATAAACCCAGTATTGACGGAGACACCTATGGAGGAAAGTAATAATGAAATGGATTTTCAAAATACAGAAACTAAAAATGAAAATAAAGTTGAAGTACCCTCTTTAGATTTACAAATTAACGATTTACCAAAAGTTGAAGATAACGATTTAATTAAATTAAAAGAAGACGATAGAATAAATATAGTAAAAGAAGAATCTCCTTCAGATTTATCATTTTCCGATAAGGTAGAAATTAATACAATTCCAGCAAATGATCCAATGGAAGAAATAAACGATAGTATTAAAATTTATGATGAAAATATTGAAATAAATGTTGATTCATTAGAAAATGGAAATAAAGAAGAAAATTTGTTGGATGATATAGAAATTTTAGCCTAATTCGTTTAACTGTATTTAATCATTTCAAATAATAAATTATATAATGAATAATTTATTATTAGGTATATTTACCTCTATTGTTTTTATAATAATTAAAATACTTTATACTAAATTCGTTGAACAAGAAGAAATGAATATTAAAATGTTATTTAAAGAATTATTTATCATTTTTAGTTCAATTTATGCAGGAATGTTTTTATTAGCACAGACAGAACCATTATTTACATCAGCTGGTCATGTAGCTCAAGTATTCACAGATAAGCCTGAATTTTAATTTTTTTATATAAGTATTTTATGGGAGCTTTAGAAGTATTTGCTGTGCTAGGTGTAATTTCATTAGTTACAACAATAGGAGTTTTTAATTATAAAAAACCGATACAAGAACAAGATACAACCACACAAAGTTTATTTGGAGGAAAGGGACAAAAAAAACAAAAAAAAACACGAAAAATGAAAAAAAATAAAAGAAAAACAAAAAAAACAACTATTTGAACGAAGGTAAAAAATCAATATTAATTATTTTCGTTTTTTTATTAATTTTATTTTTAGAGACTTTATAATCAGAGAAAAGTGAGTTTTTTAATTGATTTTGAGGAGTATGGTTATTTACAATGCGGGCAATCATTTTATATAATTTGAATTCAGGGTATCTATCTGAACCATCCTTTTTATATAAAATACTTTTACCTTTATCATCTGTGCACCATTCTACAATTAGTTTTTCAACTAACTGATAATTTTTTAAAGATTGTATTTCTGTAAAATCGGTAAAAAAGAAATCAAATAAACTACATCCTAACCTGCATAAATCAAACGAGAAATTAGGTTCTAGTCTTGGTTTTTTATCATTAAAATAGGGTTCTGTGTTGTAAAGAGTAGAGGCATCTCCATTTTGTGGATGATAACTATCACTACATATTAATTTACCTTTTACGCGGTAAATAGCTCTACCAAAATCGATTATTTTCCAAATTTTTCCAAATGTTGGAACTTTATAATATAAACTATCGTAACAATAGTAAATATATGGTTTTTCTGTTGAAACATACATAATATTATTGGTATGTAAATCGTTGTGAGTAAAATTAAAGGCCTTTTGATATACAATCAAAGACATAATAACTTGCATTAGTAACCCTGTCCATTCTTTAGGTTCCATACAAGTGGAGGTCATGTATGAATCAAGTGTATCCTCACATTTTTCAAGAAAAATCATATTTACGGGAAAATTTGGTATTTTTACATTAATTTCTTCTTCTTCGTCTGAATCGTCTTCTTCTTCGGAAGAAGTAGAATTTTCTTCACTTAATAAATCCTGAATTTCATTATTTAAATCATCATCTTCGTTATCTGTATGAGAAGACCTAGATGAACAAGAAGTAATACTTTGTAGTTCGTCACATTCTTCATTATCTTCATCGTCACTATTTATTTTCAAGTCATAAATAGTTTCAGAAATATTAATTTCGTTTTGATTTTCAGGGAAAATTTCTTCTATTTCACAAACAGAATTTAAAGAAATCTGAGAATTTATAGATAATTTAGGTTTATTTTTGAGTGAAGATTTTTTATGTATTTGGTCAAAAAAATCAGATTCTAAGGTAAATAATTTATTAATATTTTCATGAAAATGTTCCGAATCCATAACATACTCAATATCATCTGCAACATTATAAATGAATTCTTCTTGATTACATAACAGATTTCCATAACAATCAAGTCCATTTAAAAAATGATAATGATTTAATAATTTGGAAGAAATAAATGAAAAAAAACCATCAACATAGGCAGAATTGTTAGGATCGGTTATTTTATTATAAATATCATTACCATTTAATTTAGGAAGAGTGAATAATTGAGGCGAAGAATAGTCCTTATATTTACCAATTAAGTATTTAGTTGGATCAATAAGAGGAGAATATTTAATAAAAACTTCTTTTTGGATATTTTTTTCATTAGATAAATCTTGTAAAGTGCAAATAAAATGATTATGATTTACTTTTTCTTTAATATTTTCAATTGTAAATGGAGTTAAAAGTTGAAAGTTATTATAATTTGTTTCATTCATTTTAAAAAAATAACTATAGATAGGAATAAAATTTTGAACATTTTTCCAATCAGGATTTTCTAAATGTCTGGTTAGTTCTTTTTTTTTTATATAATCAATTTCCATTTTAATGTTAAAATATTAATTTGTATTTATTTTAACTTATATTCGTTGTCTTTTCTTCATTAATATCTAATTGTTATTTATTTATGACTTTAGAATTAAAGAAATTTAATATGAAAGCAATAGAATTTAAGCCCAACGAAAATAAAGGTCCCGTTATTGTTTTAATAGGTAGGAGAGATACAGGAAAATCATTTCTTGTAAGAGATTTATTATATTATCATACAGATATTCCTATTGGTACAGTCATTTCTGGAACAGAGGCTGGAAATGGTTTTTATAGTTCTCATGTTCCCAAATTATTTATTCATGATGAATATAATACTGGGATAATTGAAAATATCCTAAAACGACAAAAAACTGTACTAAAACAAATGAATAAAGAATATGCTGCTTATAAAAGGTCCAATATTGATCCGAGAGCATTTGTGATTTTAGATGATTGTCTATTTGATAATTCATGGACTAAAGATAAAATGATGAGATTATTATTTATGAATGGAAGGCATTGGAAAATTATGTTAATTATTACCATGCAGTATCCATTAGGAATACCTCCCAATTTGCGTACCAATATTGACTATGTATTTATATTGAGAGAACCATATATAGCCAATAGGAAAAGAATATATGAAAACTATGCAGGTATGTTTCCAACATTTGAATCATTTTGTCAAGTAATGGATCAATGTACTGAAAATTATGAATGCCTAGTTATTAATAATAATGCCAAATCAAACAAATTGTATGATCAAGTATTTTGGTATAAAGCTGAAAATCATCAAAATTTCAGATTAGGATCTAAAGAATTCTGGGAACTCTCTAAAAATATTAATTCAGATGATGAAGAAGAAATGTATGATCCCAATTCATCTCGTAAAAGAGGGGCCGGTCCAAGAATAAATGTAAAAAAGAATAGATGGTAATTACATTTATTAATCTTTGTTTTCATCTGTGTTTTCATCTGTGTTTTCTTCAGGTTTTTTTACAAACAACTCTTTTACTGAAGTTATAATCGATTTACCACCTTTACATTTGTCATATTCGTTAATAAATTCTTTACAAAGATGACTTCCTTTATTGAGTGCCACACATTCATTCATCTTTTCATACAAGTCCTTACAATTATCGTCCTCCATATAATATTATCATTTAAATAATATTATACAAAAAATTTTATTTATTTTTTTTATGATGATTCCAAAACTGATCCCTCACTAGTAGCTACATTATCACCCTCAAACATTTCTTTCTTTACATCTGCAACTGAAATCTCTACATTTTCCCCTTGAGTATTAATACTATACAAATTTCCATTCTCGTCAATATTTTGTGTCAATTTGTTTCCAGATTCTTGGGCTAACTTTTTATTTTCCTCAATAGCCTTTTCCTTAGTTTCACGAACACGCTTGTCAAATTCGCGCTTAGCATGATCCTCATTTTTCTTTTTCTCTTGCATAAGTTGATTCAATTCTTCTTCTAAATGTTCGACTCTACCTGTTTTGTAAGCATTAGGTTCCCAAGGCATCCACATACCAACAGGACCAACAAACACATCATGGTGGGGATCAGCTTCACGCAAAAGTTTGCATCGCAACTCTGCTTCTGCCTGGGATTCAAATACTCCTCTAACTTTAATACCTCTTACTGAAGTTTGAAAATTATTTTGAGTATTAAAATCTTCATCAATTTGATCTTCATTTGCATCCATAAAATTTTTATAGTCGTCGCTTAGTGTAGTCTCTCCCATCTTCGCCTTCTCTTCTTGGCAAAATTCCTCAAAATCCTTTGAAAGAGAAGCAAAATTCAAATTATATTTATAAGATACAAAGTTAAGGAATTGCATATACTTCTCACAACTTTTATGTAAATCCCAATTTTCAATAAATTTATTAAACATAAAAATCTCTTTGTTTTTAATCACATTTTCAGGAGAAACGAAAGAAATACAAGTAAATTTTTGACCGGCTATTGCTTTATCTTCATCGAGTAAATCAATGTATTTAGGATTCATTGATCCATCTGAGTTTAGTTTTTTTTCAAAAGAGGACATACTATGTATTTATTTTAGTAATGATTTTATACCTTTTTTTATATAATATATTATTTTAATTATATATATAATGAATCAGATGTTTGATTTAGCTGAACTTCTCCGAAGAGCTGTAAAATACTTAGTCGAAGGCTTACTTGTTGCTTTAGCTGCCTATGCTATTCCTCAAAAAGCTTTGCGTATGGACGAAGTCCTACTAATTGCCCTTACTGCTGCTGCCACATTCTCAATTCTTGATACCTATGTTCCATCCATGGCTGTTTCCGCCCGTTCAGGTGCAGGTTTCGGTATAGGTGCCAATCTTGTTGGCTTTCCTAGAATGTAAATAAAAAATATTTAAAGCTATAAATACCATTATTATAGCTTTAAATGGAAGAGTGGATTGAAGATATAAACAAAAATATATATGATAAAGATGATCTTCCAGGAATCCATCGTGTGGAACATTATCTAAATTGCAAATATAAAATTCAATTTAATTTTTTGGCAAGTCATTTACATAAGGATCCTTTATCATATTTAGGAGATAAAACATTAATTGAACCTAGACATTCGGGATTTATTTATAGTAACAATTCATTTATGATTATATTTCCAAACGAAGGAGTAAGGATTAGCTGTTTACAAGGATTTATAAATACCGTACCTTATTTAAAACAAATATTCTCTGGAAATTGGAAAGACAAAACATTACAGTTATCATTCAAAGATGGATTATTAGATAAAGATATAAATGGACCTTTATTATATATTTGTTACAGTCCATTAGAAATGTTTATTTATGACAAAGTGCCAGAAAAAATACAGAAATCGCGTACTTTTAATCAAATTACCGATTTAAATATTGATTTCAAAGATAATTATTATATACATAATGATTTATTAGGAAGTATTTGTAATTCAATTTATAGTTGATTTTTATGTAAAAAATTTTCATAGTCTTCTCTATAATTTTTAGTTAATTCATCGTACTTGGTAATAAAATTCCCATCTCTAAATTTAGAATAGATCGTTTCAATTACTTTCTTATCTTCACATAATGTTTTTTCCATCATTTGTTCGGAAATTTTATCAAATATAAAATCTGCTGGAGGGAATTTATAATACCAATTATTTCTATAGGCTTTTACAAACAATCGAGTTTTATTATTGCTTATAGGAAGTGCAGAAGTACAAATTGTATTTACAAACTTTCCAAATCTTACACGCGCAACCGTATGATGTGGTAATATATATTCATTCTCAACAGAAAGTTCATTAATCTTAAAAATTTTAGAAGCAACTGAATCTTTGCCAGATAAATATTCATAAATTACCTTTTGGTGGCCAAATTCAATTAGTTCCTTTTTTTCAGTCAGAGGTAATGGATTTTTTTTATTCCCAAAGCTATGAACTTCTGATATATGTAAAATATCTAAGGAATTTTCTGTAACAGTTCTTGCATCCATATCAAAATCTTTATATAAATATACACATTTAAAATTTGGATCGTAGGCTTCTGGTTCTACCCAAATGGTACTTGAACTTACTCCTGAATTTCCTGATATTTCGTAAATTGGCTTGTTATGAATATATACCCAATCATGAACACATGAAATTTTGTAATGTGGAACATCAGTTTTTAAATTAAAATTATCATTATTTCTTAAAACAGATTGTCCAGGGGTTTGGACCAATCTACCTTTTTTATTAAACTTAAATGTGTGATATGGACAAACAACACAATTGGTTGCTTTATCTATTCTTCCTTCTGAAAGGGAGGCTCCTCTATGAGGACAAACATCATAAATTCCTGAAAATTGATTATGTTTATTTTTCCAGACTGTTATTGGATTATTATTAATAATAATTCTAACCGGTGTATCAACAGGGAAATTATCATTTCTTCCGATTACATACCAATTCGGGTTAAAACCCAGTACTGATTTTAAGAAAAATAATAATATAAAAAACATAATATATTATTATTACTATTTTTTCTTTAAATAATAAACATTTCTTCATACAAAATATGACTAATTACTAATGCCTTTCCAATATCACATAATAAATCATTTGAAATAATATCACCATAAACAGGGGTAAAAATTGAGCAAATGAGAGAAAATCCTATGATTATTTGTTTGGAAAATTTTGGTTTATCTTTTAACAATTTCCAATTCATTTGATAATGATGAGGTACATGAATAGTAATCATATACCAATAAAATACACTTGGATTAAGCAATAACGATAATGTAATGAACGATGAGCTAAAATAATATCTAGGAATATCTTTAATTTGAGGCATATCGTGACGAAAATGAGCAGCTGCAAAGGCAATAAATATACCATTTAATAAATATGGGTGATCTGAATAATGAAGCATTAATGTTCCTATTGTGGATCCTGCCTGAATTTTATAAAGGGGATCAAGTAGGTCATATTTTTTGGCATGAATATAATCAGTAATTCCATGTGGAGCAATAATAGTAGTAGTAAGGGGTGCAATTAAATTAGAAAGAATCATGTTTGTATAAATTATTTGGTTCTCTCTATATTAATTAAATGGTTGGAATAAAATCCCATTCTAACTCTTCGCAAATTTTTTTCCATATTTCATCTTGTTCAATTCGTTTTTCTCTATCTTTAAGCATAGGAAAAAAAGGTAAAAATTGACGCTGGTCTAATAACTCACATAATTTATAAATTGTGTAATAATAATTTAAAAAATTTACCCTGTCGTCAGGACAATATTTAGAATAGGGAGCTTGAATTTCCATAAATAAATTACATAAGGTTTCTTCTAAATCTTGACTCATTATTGGAGGTCGGATTCCAAGTTTATCTTTTATGAAAGGAATATGTTCATAATATTTATTGTAACCAAGTTTCTTTAAAATTTCTTTACACTTTTTATTTGTAACAGATGAAACATTAATTCTTTCTTTTTTAATTTGTGATTTAATATTTTCAATTACATCATCAGGAATTTGAGTACTTTCTTTTGCTTGAAATTGAGCTAGTATCTCTCTAAAATGATTTATTCTTTTATAAGCATAAAAACAAACTTCTTTTGGAGGTTCTTTATACGAAGGTTTTTCGTTATCAATAACATATTTTATGCTCAAGGAACAATTATTGCAAACCATTAATCCTTCATCAGCAATAGGGATAAGCTCCCCACTTTTACATTTTTCACAAATATCAACAGGAACAACATAATTAGAAAGATCAAGGTAATTTTCATCCAAGTTTTTAAAATAATTTTGAATATTTGATAAGGATTCAGATCCTTTTTTCTTTTTTGTAGGCTGAATATTAAAAAAAGATTCTAAAATATTTGAGGTTTGTGTTGATCCCGAAGAAATAGATTGTTTATTTTCGAAATAGTCAAAAATATATTTAGAATTATTTAAATAGTAATTTTGTTGCTCTAATTTAAGTTTTTTTATTTTAACTTTTAATTCTTTTACTTTATCTTTTAAATCCAGAAAATCTTCAATATTTTTAGTTTTTTTTTTCTTTTCATTTAAGTGTTCAATTTCTTTTAACAACTTAGGAACCTCTATTTCTTCAATATTTTCAAATCGTGATAAATATTCATTGTGTTTTGAATCTAATGTAATAGTAGAAATTGATTCTTTATATTTTATAGTTTTAGGAGGTTTAGGTTTGAAAGATGGCATTTAAATCAATTAATAATGTTATTTTTATTATTCATTTGTAATTAAATATTTAATTAAGATTAAAAAATCAAAAAAATATCAAAGTTATTAGATATGGATATAGAAATTGAAGAAAATAAGAAAAATATCGATTATATTAAGCTACAAAAGATGGCATTTATTTTTAATGCAATTGAAAATGGATGGACAATTAAAAAAAATGGAACGAATTACATTTTTTCAAAAAAACATGAAGGTAGAAAAGAGATTTTTCTTGATACATATTTAAAAAGGTTTATGGAAGAAAATTTTTCATTGGATCAAATAATAGTTAAATAGAGTTAATAATTAAATCATTTTTTTGAAAATTTTTTTCTTTAGCAATATTATAATAAAAAAATGGGTGGTGGTCTTATGCAACTTGTCGCTTATGGTGCCCAAGATGTTTATCTTACGGGTAACCCTCAAATCACTTTCTGGAAAGTAACCTACCGTCGTTACACCAATTTCTCAGTTGAGTCCATTGAACAAACATTCAACGGTCAAGCTGATTTCGGTCGTCGTGTGACCTGCATCATCAGCCGTAATGGTGATCTTGCTTACCGCACATACCTCCAATGTACTCTTCCCGAGATCAACCAAAACATGAAGAACACAAACGGTAATGTTTATGCCCGTTGGTTGGACTTCATCGGTGAGCAACTTATTGCTCAAGTTGAGGTTGAGATTGGTGGTCAAAGAATCGACCGTCAATATGGTGACTGGATGCACATCTGGAACCAACTTACAATCACCTCTGAGCAAGAGCGTGGTTACTTCCAAATGGTTGGTAACACCATGGAACTTACTTACATCACTGATCCTTCTTTCAACAACATCGATGGCCCCTGTCAATCTGATGCTCCTCGTCAAGTGTGTGCCCCCCGTAACGCTCTTCCCGAGACAACTCTTTACATTCCTTTCCAATTCTGGTACTGTAATAACCCCGGTCTTGCCCTTCCCTTGATCGCTCTCCAATACCATGAGGTCAAGATCAACCTTGATCTTCGTCCTATTGATGAGTGTTTATGGGCTGTTTCCACCCTTGACTGCACAGGTGAGGCTGCTGCTGCCACTAACCTTAAGGTTACTGCTGCCTACGCCCAATCTCTTGTTGCCGCTTCCCTCTATGTCGACTATGTCTTCTTAGATACCGATGAGCGCCGCAGAATGGCCCAAAACCCCCATGAGTACTTGATTGAGCAACTCCAATTCACCGGTGATGAGTCTGTCGGTTCTTCTTCCAACAAGATCAAGCTCAACTTCAACCATCCCTGTAAGGAACTCATCTGGGTTGTCCAACCTGACGAGAATGTTGATTACTGTTCTTCCCTCGAGTGTGGCCAAGCCCTTTACAAGCTTCTCGGTGCCCAACCTTTCAATTACACTGATGCCGTTGATGCTCTTCCCAATGCTATCCATGCCTTCGGAACTCAAGAGTCAATCGCTGCCAACTCTGTTGCTTTCATCGGTGCCGATGGTACATTCCAACAAGCTGGTCCTTCCGAGATGTCCAATCCTCAAGATGGATGGGATGCCGACCGTTATTCCGACCCCAACTTTGTTGTCGGTGCCCAAGTCGGAGCCGGTGTCTCTGATGCTGGTACATTCGTCCTTGCCCAATCTGCCCTTCCCTGCCATTGCTGGGGTCAAAACCCTGTTGTTACCGGTAAGCTCCAACTTAACGGCCAAGACCGCTTCTCAGAGCGTGAGGGTACCTACTTCGACCTCGTCCAACCCTTCCAAGCACACACCCGTAACCCCGATACTGGTATCAATGTGTATGCTTTTGCCCTTCGTCCTGAGGAGCATCAACCATCTGGTACATGCAATTTCTCCCGTATTGACAACGCCACTCTTCAATTAGTCCTTTCCAATGCCACTGTTGAGGGTACCAAGACTGCCAAGGTCCGTGTCTATGCCACCAACTACAATGTTCTCCGTATCATGAGTGGTATGGGAGGTCTTGCCTACTCCAATTAAGCGCCATATTGGTTTATTATATTTTATATTATTTTTAATAAAAAAATTAAATTTTCAATAAATGTATAATTTTATATTATAAAATTTATAATATAAAAAATCTATTTTTTATCATTAACTTGAGATGAGATTTTTTGTAAGAAATCTACAGTAAAATATACAGTAAAAACAATCAAAATAAATGAAATTAATGTTATTATTACATTTGAAATATTAAGAATGCTGTTTTTACTTGATAAGAAGTTTTTCATTCCCGATATTTTTATCAATTTATTTATATTTAACCATATGAATATCTTTGTAATTAAAGGTTGGATAATACTTGTTACAATTGATGTAATCAAATCTTTAAAAGAAACTCCTATTGCCCAACTAGCCCCTGCTGTTAAAATTGTTCCGGTTTGCATATTTAAAAAATTTACAAATAAGGCAATTATATCTTTTAACATTTCTATTATATTAAAATATTAAAAAATAGCCTTGTTGGTCATAAGTTCTTGTAAGAAAAAACTCATCATTCCAATCATAGCTAGTCGTCCATTATTTAATTCTTTGTCGTACATTTCAACATTATATTTTGAACTAATTCCGAATCCTAAGTCACCAGGTTGATATTCGTCTTTCATAGTAAAATATTTATTTTTTCCTAATGAAAAAGGATTTTGCCAACCTCTTACTAAAATATTGGCCTCTGTTGCTAAAATAAGCCCAACTAATAATACTTGGTAGTTTGTTGATAGATTATCAAACATATGAATTGCTGGAGCATTTGTTTGGCTTTCAATAAGGGGAAGGGATAAAGTACCAATCATTGCCCAGCGCCCATGTTTCAATTCCGCCTCTCTATATTTTTGTAGCGTGGATTTATCAATATTATTACTTAATTTTAATGGATCAAATACCCCAAATGGAGGAGTTGCACCAAAATATTGAAATCCCCAAATAAAAGGAAATAAATTCATTAAGAAAATGACTCTATACATCAATTAATATTACAATATAATTATTTTTTTTTAACTTGTTTTAATATTAATTATTATTAATATGATTACAAATTACAAAATAGTAGGTGAAAGAAATAGTGGTACAAATTATTTAGAACAACTACTACATTCAAATTTTAAAATTAATAGATCAAACAATTTTAATTCTAAACACTTTTTTGGTCTTAGCGAATATTCAGGAATTAAAGATGAAATCTTAAATAATACATTGTTTATTGGGGTAGTAAGAGATCCTTTTACATGGATTAATAGTATGTATAAAAATCCATATCACCTTCCTGAATCATTGAAAGCTACGCAACAAGGGTTTTTAAATAATGAATGGTATTCAATATTTGAAGATGGAACAGAAATACAACATGATCGGAATATATATAATACTGAAAAGAGATACAAAAATATATTTGAATTAAGAAAATTAAAACTTAAATTTTTGGTAGAAGAAATGCCCAAATTGGTTAAAAACTATATTTTAATCCGATATGAAGACCTATTGTTCAATTTAAAACCAACAATGATAAAATTATTGAAATTTAATATAATAAAAAAGAATATTAACAAGTTTCCTATAAATATTTTACATCACACCAAAGATTCAAAAAGACGATTTATATATAAATATGAACTTAATTTCCTGAAATATGAAATTGATTCTCATCCTGACTTCGATAAATATTATGAAAAACAATTAAAATATACATTATAATATATTATTATGGATTCTCCTGATTCTGAAATTTCAAATCAAGAGAATAAAAAAATATGTCATCACCAATGGATAAATGATTTAATAGATATTGACCCTGATCGTTCTATTTATGTTACCTATTGCGAATTATGTTTCGAATGTAGAAAAAATTCTTAATATTCGGTAGGGAAAGTACGGTTTCCACCACGACGGTTTAAATACTTTAATTGATCTACACTTGTGCATGCATAGCCCATTGACGAACTATATTGACTTCCAGGGCAGAAAGGAGAAAAAGTATTATCTCTAAAAAAGAACAAGTTACCTGGTTCAAGGGGCACTTTTGTTCCCTTAATTCCTTTGTGTAATCCTAAAATTTGGTTGTAACCTTTATTACCGTTAAGGGTAAGTTCTTTGTTGATCCAAGAATTAGGTAAATCTTGTTGGCCATAATAACCAATGGGGGCACCATCTTCTGTTAATTTATTGTTATCAAATCCTTCCTTTGACATCATTCCGTAACTGTTAGTAAATACAAAAATAACAAATAACAAAATTAAGATTGCGATTAATCCTTCAACATTGACTTTTTTGCCAAACAACTTCATATCCATATGTATAGATAGCAGATTAAATTTTTTTTCTATTTAAATAAAAATCAATTGAACCATTAAAATCTCTAATAAAATAATCTCCTATTGAAAAATATTGTTTATCTGTTATTAAATGATAGAATTGTTCTTTACTGTTTGATACATTGGAACGATTAAAATTGGCTAAAGTATTTAGTTGTATATTTTGAAAACATTCAATCTTAAAATCCGAATCATTCTTTGTTGTTAAAAGTATGGAATTTTTGTTACGCGCGCTTACTTTTACTAAACCTAATACCTTTATCCGATTCTTAAGAAAATCTCCTATTTTTATATTTTCTATTCTCTCTTGCATACCATTTTCTAAATCAATTAATGTATTTTTATTCAATCCTCCATCTAATACAGAATTTATTTTTTTAGTATCAAAAATTTTATTTGTAAAAAATTTAGAACAATTATTTTTTAAAATTTGGATTTCTCTCTGATTTAAATCATCCCAATCTGACCATATTTTTCCATCCATATCGAAACTTTTTTTACTACAATTAAAACAATACAAGACTTTTTTATTATAATTATCAATTTTTTTTGCTTCTGGATGATCCTTTACATGAATTAGTTTATCATTAAATACTAAAGAATGTAAGCCGCTTACAATAACATTATTTAAACGATACATAACTTGATCCTCACTTGAAACTTCTTGAATAGACTCAACAAAATTATCCTCAGACAATTTATCATCGACTTTTAATTGATGAATTGGAATAGGTCCATTTTCAGTTGTGATTATTGTATTTTTATCAAAACATCTTGGCACTCTTGGAATACCTAATAATTGTAGTTTAAATGTTTTTTTCATTATTACAGCTAGTATAGAAAGGGGAATAGATATTGATAAAAAAATAGCAGTCAAAGCAACAGCTGGACCAAATTGAAGGGCAGCAAAAAGAATTATAATTATTGCAGCTAATGATAATAGAACCCTAACTATAAAATTAAATGTAAGTTCTAACGAAGACTTAAGGGTTAAATAAGAACCGAAAGCTGTATATAAACCAACCGTTAGAATTCCAAATGTTTTCTCGCAAAGATCAACTAATTTTATTATTAAATGTTGAATTGGTACTAAAGAATTAAATAATTGATTGTATATCGTTCCAATTATATCGGCAAATCTATTTCTGGTAGATTGGGTAAGAATACGCATTTGATCAATCGAAGCGGCTATTATTTTAAAAAATTGTTCAAGTATTTTAACAAAATAATTTATTGGTAAAAAAGCATATCCAATAAATGTTCTCATGGTATTTTGAATACAATAATTCATATTATTGGCTGTATATTGAATTTTACTAGTACCATCTTGAGGAGGGTTAATAAATCCAGCAAATGGCATGTAAGCGGGAGAACATTTATATTTATTCCAATCTTTTTTAACAGTTTCCATTGAAAATAATAAGTAAAAGTAAAATGTAAGAGAGAAAAATAAAATAAATATTAGTAATGTCCAAGTGATGGAACCCCCATATTTATCTATGTAAGAGGTTTGTTTATAAAAATTTATTACTTTATTTTGTATAGTTTCCATATATTATATACTAATTTAAATTTTTTGTCATTTCTGATGTATCGTTATAATCCCAAAACAAATTGTTACATATAGGAATTTGATGAGTAGAAGTGACTAAACAATGTAAATATGTACTGTTAGTCTTAGACTTTTTTGCATTAGGATGATTTTTCACATAATTATATTTCTCTCCATCCCATATTAAATGATCTCCTGTAACTAATATATTTTCTCCATATACTCCCTCTGGTATTTCATATAGACATGATTTATATGAACCATCTTTATCGATATTTAAAAATTTCATTATACCTTCTACTCTACATGAATTTGTAATTTCATCACCTAAGTTTATATTTTTTATTTCAACTTTTGATCCATCCTTTAATTTTATTTTTGCGCTAGGATGGAAACACATTCCCCCTACAAATCGTAAGGTTTTGCCTGGAGGTCCGTTCCATGCACTTTGCATTGTTTTTATTGTTCCATCCAACATATAAAGTAAAGTAGTAAAAACACCAATTATTTTTCCCATTATATCCATCAAACTAACCATTATTTTTTGAAATTCAATAATAATATTTAAGAAGGTAGCATAGAGAGATTGTACGATAGATGTAATAAAGTTTCTCATAAAATACATCATTTTTCTAACATTTTGAGTGGAACTTGAAAAAGAAGAAGCAATAGAATTCATAACGGCTAAAGAATAATTTAAAGGTAATAAAAAATATCCCATCATATTTTTCTGAGTATTTTGGACACAATATGAAAAGTTGGTTGAAGGGTCAATTCCGAATTGTGAAGAAAATGGCATGACTAATGGGTTACATCGGTAAGAAGACCAATTGTTTTGAATAGACGCTAGACCAGAGGCAATAAAATTAAAAAAGAAGAGAAGTACAAAAATAAAAATAATAAATAATGATAATAAGATATCAGAACCTTTCATACTAATTATTTTTATTTTTTATTTCGTATTTTTAAAGTTTTTTTTCCTTTTATCATTTTCCTTTTTTTTTTAGATTTTTTATTCTTTTTATCATTTTTTTTCAATTTATTTATCTTTTTTGTTTTCCTTTTCTTTCCTCCTTTGAATAAACTACAAGAACATCCTCCTTTTTTTATTGTTCGTGGAGCAGTTGGCATTTTTTTAATGTAGTTAAGTTTTTGCTGTTCTTTCACAATATTACGGAGTAATTCATCAGTTTTTTCTTTATTTTGAAGGTCTCGTTTTGCCATTTCTTTTGCTAAAGAATAAATTTCCTCTTTGTCATTATTTGTCAATGTTTTAAATGGAATTCCTTTAAAACCTTTTCTCTCTTTTGCAAATTTAACAGTACTTTCCCATCTTACATCACTATAACCTACAGGTTTTTGGGGGGCCATGGGAAAATCGCTTGATGACGATTTACTTTTCATTCTATAAGAAAGTCTCTTTCCAAGACTGCCTCCTTTTATATTTTCATATTTGCCTGCTAGATCATCATATTTACTTTGTTCAACAGCATTTACTAAGGTGGTGGCAGCATTTTTACTATTTTGAGTAGCATCTAATGTATTACTAACAGGATCATATAATGTTTCAGGTGGGTTAAGTATGATAGGACTTCCTCCTAATTGAGATAGTTTATTTTGTTGATCCATTATTTTATTTTGCTTCATTATAGCGTTATCACTAAATGAGCCAGCTCCTTCTTCAAATCCTAATATTTCAACTTTGGGAATAGCATTTTGTAAATTAGACATATATATATTTATGATAAAATTAATTAAAAAATAAAGAGTTAAATTATTTATAATGGATAGTTTGCAACTAAAGAAATTAATGTCTGAGTCTAATTATCAGGATAATTCAGAAAAGATACGCACTTTAAAACACAGTTCTTTAATAAAAGGAGATATAGAAAAACTTGTTCATTTAAAAAAATTGTATAAAAGCCACGACTTAAATCATTCGGAAAATATTAAAGAATTATTTTCAAAAGAGTGTAATTTTATTACATTACATTATCCTGATTTATTTAATAAATTATACAAGGATGAGTTGGAAATTGAACTTGCATATAAGTTTTTAAATGTTTTAAAAATGATAGAAGAAAATGAAATTGATCAACATCAAGGTTCCGTTATAGTTGGAACAATTTTAAAAGAAATATATGTGGATAGCGCTTTGAAAAAAGCAAACAAACTAGATCATCCAGAACATGAATTTTCAGAAGAAAAGAAAATTAGCTGGTCTGAATTTAAAAAATTAAATTGAAACATTTAAACCCAATCTGTGAATATTAAATATTATGGCAATTTTAGTTATTGTGGAATCACCTGCAAAGTGTTCCAAGATAGAATCATTTTTAGGACATGGATATAAATGTATGGCAAGTTACGGACATTTAAATTCACTTACAAGTCTTCAGGATATCGATGAAATAAATCATTTTAAATGCAATTATCCTATTTTGCCGAACAAGCAAGGTCAGGTAGATAAGCTTGGGAGGGCTATTCGTTCGTCGGAAGAAGTGGTATTGGCTACTGACGATGATAGAGAAGGAGAAGCAATTGCATGGCATATATGTTGTTTATTTAATTTACCTGTCTCTACAACTAAGAGAATTATATTTCATGAAATTACCAAACCAGCCATAAGACATGCTATTTGTAATCCTACTACTATAAACTTACATTTAGTTCAGGCACAACAAACAAGGCAAATATTAGATATGTTACTAGGATATAAATTATCTCCGGTATTATGGAAATTTATTTCAAGGAAAAGTAAAGAAGGTCTTTCGGCTGGAAGATGTCAAACACCAGCGTTAAAACTAATTTATGAAAATGAGAAAGAAATTAAAATAGCTCCGGGGACACAATTATATAATGTTACTGGGTATTTTACAAGTAAAAACATTCCCTTTCTACTACGAAATTCTATCGAACACCAAGATAATAAGATTGTTGCCTTTTTGGAAGAATCTAAAAAATTTAATCATATTTATAATTGCAGTGATCCTAAAAAAATTGAAAAGAAGTCTCCAGATCCGCTAATCACCAGTAGTATTCAACAATTGTGTAATAATGAAATGAATATTTCTCCAAAAGAAACCATGAAAATTTGTCAGAAGTTATATGAAGAAGGACATATTACTTATATGAGAACAGATAGTAGGATTTATAGTAAAGAATTCTTAGAAAAGATAGGAGAATTTATTAAAGAAAAATATGGGGAAGAATATATTTATCAGCCTCTAGAGTCATTAGCGGAGATGAAGAAAAAAACAAAGAAAAAAAATAAAAAAGATGATTCGGATTCAAAGGCTCAGGAGGCACATGAAGCCATAAGACCTACAAAAATAGAAACAGAACAAATTAGTGAAAAGGATTTTACTCCAAAGGAAAGAAAGTTATATAAATTAATATGGAGTATAACAATGGAAAGTTGTATGGCATATGCAAAGGGACTTTCAATAAAAGCTACAATTACTGCACCGTTAAAAAATAATTATGATTATGGTTCAGAAAAACTACATTTTTTAGGATGGAGGATTGTAAGAAATAATGGAAAAGAGGAAAATAACTATTATGAATTTTTACAATCTATAAAAAAAAATGTAACCTATAAAAAAATAATAGCCAAATTTGTTATTAAAAATCTTAAATCACATTATAATGAGGCAAAAATAGTCCAACTTTTGGAAGAAAAGGGAATAGGAAGACCATCGACATTTTCAAATTTGGTAGATAAAATTCAAGAGAGAGGGTATGTAAAAAAACAGAATGTGGAAGGAAGAGAGATAGAATGTATAGATTATACATTAGAAGATAAATCAATTGTCGATTTGGTTACTAAAAAAACATTTGGAAATGAGAAAAACAAGTTATTAATACAACCTGTTGGAAGTATGGTAATTGAATTTTTAGATTCTTATTTTGGTCCTTTATTTCAATATGAATTTACTAAAAATATGGAAGATACATTGGATCAAATATCGAAAGGTACAGTTGAATGGGAAATTCCATGTGAAAATTATAATAATCAAATAAATAAATTAGTTTCTGGAGTAATTCAAGAAAAAAAACAATCTTATATAATTGATGAAAAACATGAATATATGATTGGAAAATATGGACCTGTTATTCGTTGTAAAGATGAAAACGGAGAAATATCATTTAAAAAAGTAAAAAAGAATTTAGATTACCAAGAAATTAAAAAAGGGACTTATTCATTAGAAGAATTAATTGACTCTTCAAACGGTTCAGGTCGTCATCTAGGAACATATAAAGAATCACCATTATTTTTAAAAAAAGGGAAATATGGGCTTTATGTGGAATGGGATGAAAACAAAAAATCAGTATCATTTATTGAAAAAGAAGAACACGAAATTACAATTGAAGATGTAATTTCCTATTTAAATAAACCAAAAGAAATAATTCGAAAATTAAGTGAAAGTTGTAGTATTCGAAATGGAAAATTTGGTAATTATGTATTTTATAAAACTAAAGATCAAAAAAAACCAACTTTCCATAGTTTGCAAGGTTTTAACCAAGATGTAGAATCATGTGATGAAGATGTTTTAGTAGGATGGATAGAAAAAAAATACAATATGAGCATCTAAGGAGCTCCAAATAATGGGTTTCTAAGAGTGCTCATATGAGGGGATGTATCATTAACTACTGTTCCAAAATAGATTGTAAAATTAAACTCATCGTTACAGAAATCAACCAAGGTACCATCGTGCCATCTAAATTTTAGCTTAAGTTTAAAAATTCTTTTTTCTAGATTATTTATGAAAATAGTATTATAATCGTAGGCGCTATCTTTTGAGTTGGTATTTCCTAAATTAGTTTCTGTAGGGGTACCTCCAACAAATAATTTACAAAAAGCCGATTTTACTCTTCCACCATATTGATTTGATACACTTCTATTATTGCAGCTGTTTATTTTTGTTAAAGCAGCTGTTCTTTCGCTACTACTATATAATATACTAGGATCGGTTTTAGGATCTCTATTATAATTAATCATTGTTCCACTACAATCAGCTACTCCAAGACAATTACTAACATCACATAGATCATTGGCAATATTATAGGTTTGACCAGTTACAAGGGAAGGGGAATAATTTGTAATATTAAAATTACTTGTATATTGTTGATATGGAACCAGTTCATTTAAATTATTAAAATTATCAATCTCCATATAAATAACAGAAGGATTTCGAAGATTTAAACAAACCTCGGGGGTTGCTACATAACCATCGGTTGGTAACATCCATAAATTATTTTCTAAAAGTGCTCCTGTGGATGTATCGATACCTGGATTTTCACTACCAATATATTGTTTATCAGTACCTACAGAAGAAGCTACGATATTTTTTTTTTCAAAGCCTAAATTATAACCAAGTCCCCATTTTAATGGATTAAAATATCTAGGTCGAGATGCAATAAGGTCTTGATTAGGACATAAATTATAACTAATATCAGCAGGAGATAGAGTTGCTGTTCCTAATATAAAATCTCCAAATAATAAGGTGAATTCTACAGACATATTTCCAATTAAGATTTTTTTAGTTGATTTATTATAACCTGTTCGAAATTGGTTGGTACCATATCCTGAAAGTTTGTTCAATTGATTTTGTAATTCATAAGCAAGGGCTTGCGGAGTATAATTACCTTGAGGTATTTCTAATACATCAAATGATGTGACTGTATTTGTAGCAGGAACATAATTAGGAGATATTAGTAACTTATTATTCTGATAATATTCTGTTATTGTAGGAATTTCTAATGGTAAAACACAGTCCATAACTCCCATATACATTACATTATCCATTGGTTCTGGTAATGTAATTTCAAATTCACTACTATTAGGCCATTTTGAGGTATCCCTATCGGTACTGTGTATTGTGACTGTTTTTCGTAATTCTGCAATATTGGGAGAACGATCTACTAATGGGTGATTATATGGTGGTTGATGATTCGTATACATATAATAATACTAAATATAATTTATTAAGTATATATATATGTTAAAAAATATTAATTTTGATATGAATATTATTCTTTCTTTATTGGCCATAGGTTTAATTATCATGTTAATAAGTTTAAAGGGAATTATAGTTGCTTATAGTTTAATGTCCTTCTCTGTTTTAACTCTTTTAATATTTTCATTCATCCTAACATCCAAAAATAATTTTAGTAATTCAATTGGAAATATTTTAATTTCACTCCTCAAATATAGTCTTCCCATTTTACTTATTTTAGTAGCACTTAGTTGGAGTTTATCTATGGCAATAATTTATTATAATCCTATAACCACGGGTGATGTTTCTAAGGAATTTTCTAATTATTTTACCCTTAGTAACTTAAATTATATAGTACTATTTTCATTACTTGCTTTTTTTGTAAAAGCTCAAATTCAAGATAAACCCGTATTACAAGGTCCTAGGGTAACCCACCTTATTTACTTATTCTCTCTTATTCAATTTATTTTATTAGGAATAATGGAAGTTATTTTAAATTATTTTACCACAGACGGATAACTAATAAATAAATATAAATTTAAAAGTTAGACCATATTGTGTTGAATCTTCCCAAATACCAGAAATTTTTAAAATAAAATGAATTTGTTCATAATATTTATTAACCTGTATTTGATTATTAATTAATTTTAAACTTTGATTATAAACTTGATTTTGGAGTAGAAATAGTGGTTTTTTATCTAATATGTTTATTTTTCTGAGAATTTGTTCTTCAATGTTTTTCATATGTTGAAGAATATGAATATTTTCTTTTAGGTCAAAGCTACATTTAATTTTATTATAATATGCTTCAGTTTTACATTTTTTGAGAGAAATATTCAGATAAATCCCATTTAATATAATATTTGAATCAGAATACATAACTTTTATAAATTTACTATTTTCGATAATATTATTTTTAATAGGTTCGCAAAAATGAACATGATTAATATTATATAATTCTATTGTGGTAGATAAATTCATTATACAGTATAAATTGTATGTTTTAAATAATTATTGTTTAAAGAGTAAAAAGTTTTATTCATTAGTATGAAATTTCTAGATTCCCATTTTGATAATTATATACAATCTGTAAATAAGAAAAACTTTCATCCAAAACTTGTATCGATTTATAAGGAATTACCGGATCAAATTGAAAATCTGTATAATTTATTTTTTTATGGAGCTTCCGGAATAGGTAAATATAGCCAAGTGTTATATTGTTTAAAAAAATACAGTCCATCAGAATTGAAATATGAAAAAAAATTATGTATTTTAAGTAACAAAACTAATTATTATTATAAAATTAGCGATATTCATATTGAAATTGATATGAGTCTATTAGGCTGTAACGCCAAACAATTGTGGGCAGATATTTATAGTCAAGTGATTGATATTGCTTCTTTAAAACATAAAAATACATTTATTATTGTATGTAAAAATTTTCATTCAATACATAGTGAATTATTAGATAATTTTTATAGCTATATGCAGACACTTATTTTTGAAACAATAAATATAAAATATATATTTATTTCAGAAAATATAAGTTTTCTACCAAAAAACATATTAAATCGTTGCCTTCTTATATCTGTTCCAAGACCAAGTAAATCAAATTATTTAACTTTAACAAATAGAAAGAAGATAGATCCAAAAACAGTTAATAACATGAAAGAATTAATGTTTTTACAAAAAAATATTGAACCGTATGATTCATTTAAAACGATATGTGATCCAATAGTAAATGAAATTGAAAATTATAAAGAATCAAAATTTATATTTATAAGAGAGCTATTGTATAATATATTAATCTATGATGTTGATGTTTATGAGTCTGTGTATTATATTACAAAATTATTAATAGAGAGAAACATGTTAGATTCAAAAAAAATTGTAAAACTAATGAATAACTTGTATGAAAATATTAAATTTTTTAACAATAACTATCGCCCCATATATCATTTAGAAGCAATAATATATAGTATAATAAGTATTATTTATGAATTATAAGGAAAGTTGTATGTGTTTAGGTTTAGCCCATAATTTCACAAAAGAAGAATTAAGACAGCGTTATTTGAAATTATCTTTACGATTTCATCCTGATAAAAATCCATGTGTAGATGCCAAAAGTAAATTTCAAGAAATAAATGAAGCATATTTGTTTTTAAATAATGAAATTAAAGCTGATTTAATTAAAGAAACATCTTATGAAGATTTATTATGTTGTTTCTTGAAAAGTTTTTCAAAACAACAGTGGATTTTACCAATTATTTATAAATTAATTAAAGATTATGAGAACTATTCTCACGATTTACTTGATAAATTGGATGACTCTTTATTGATCGATTTATATGAAACAATAATTATGTTTAAGAATATAATTAAATTACCTGAATCTTTTTTAAATAAATTAAAAGAAAAAGCAGAAACACAGATGTCAAACAAAAAAAAAATTGTTTTACATCCATCATTAGATGATTTATTGGATGGATTGGTTTATAAAGGACACATTAATAATGTTAATTTCTATGTACCTCTTTGGCATGTAGAATTAATTTATGAGATTAAGGATGAAGAATATTTGGTACAATGTAATCCAATTTTAGAAGATTATGTGAATATAGATAATGAAAACGATGTTCATATTTTTTGTAATATGTATATTCAAGAATTATTAAATAAGGAAAAGGTAGAAATTCCTTTAACCAAAAATAAAAATATGACAGTGGAAGTTAATAAAATTAAAATACAACCAAAACAGATCCTTTCGTTTTTAAATGAAGGAATACCAAAAATTGACGCAGATAATATTTATGATATTTCTTTTTCAAATTTATATATTCATTTAAGTTTATTTTAATAAAATTTAATAAAAACTTTATTAAAATGTCAACATTAATTGATTTACTTCGCTTAGCTCAGCATGTAGAATATTATCCTCCCGAAGGAAACATAGATGATTGGTCCTATGAAGAAATACTCCATGCTTCAATAAAAGATTGTCTTAACAGTACTCCTCAATTAAAAGCCTCGTTGAGTATTTGTAATAACTTTCCACCATTAAAAATATTTTACAAATCAAATTTAAAAACTTATATTAAAAAATATGGTTCTGAAAAAAATTGATTTAAAAATCACTTATTAGTTTGATTAAAAATTAAAAATGTATTCAGTAAGCTACAGAAGATCCTCTTATACCAAAGTTAGGGAGGAGTGTCAAGTTTGTTTTGAGAAAAGAATTATGGGGTCAAAGAAATGTGGTTTATGTAAAAAACATGTTTGTTATGAAGGCAATTGTATTTTAAGCTTTGATTTCTTTATAGGAAAAGAGATTTGTGGATATTGTGTAAAAAAGTTAGGAAAAGTAATATAAATATACTTAAAAAATAAACAGTGTTTTTTTTTATGGATGATGAGGATGATATTTTGTATGGAAAACCAGATATTGATAATTTAAAATCATTATTAGGAAGAGAGAACCAATTATTAACAGCAATATTAGAAAATAAACATATAATAACTAATTTTCAATTTGAAGGATTTAAAATGGAAGATAAAAAAAAATATTCCGGGTTCCCAAGATGGTTATTATACAGTGAAAATAATAAAAAAAAAACAATATCTTGTAATAATATTTTAAAAATTTATGATAATATTAATAATAAAGAAATCTACATTAAGGGAAAGAAACCACTTTGTAGATTTTGCTCTAATATTTAATTAAAATTTTACCAAAA